>Ga0222674_1000081_pt1 | contig 59371 bp, 57 predicted proteins | sample AntAcemetagen866_FD_179804 | JGI IMG/M metagenome (GOLD analysis project Ga0222674, IMG submission 179804) | Saline water microbial communities from Ace Lake, Antarctica - #866 | ecosystem: Environmental > Aquatic > Non-marine Saline and Alkaline > Saline | place: Antarctica: Ace Lake...
ATATATCCTCATCAATCTCTAGGGTAATTTTGGTATTATTCACACCGAGATCCACCCGCTTAACTTTACCAATCGAAACTCCGTTTGTCTTAACATGAGACTTCGGAACGATACCTCCGGCATTGTCTAGATAGGTATGGTAAATCTTGACACCATTGCTGTTGAACAAGTCAGGGCTCAAAGCTATAAACAAATAGCTGGTAGAGGCTAAGCCCAAGAGCGTAAACAACCCAACTCGAAATTCAATCCCAAGATTTTTCATATGTCCCATCGCCTTATCAACTATTCTGGAAAAATGCTTTTAAACTCTTCATGTTATCGGATTTCATGCTCGGTACTTTAACTACATCTAATCTAAGCCAACCATTTAATATTTAAAGAAATTCCATCGGTCCTTCTACTTTTCCCGAAAAAAACTGCCTAATTACTGGGTCATCTGTCTCTCTAAAGCTTTTAGGAGGGCCCTCTAAAATCACTTTCCCCTTATAAAGCATCACTATATTCTCCGCAGTCGCTAAGGCTGCTTTTAAATCATGTGAAATGACAATGGAGGTCAGTTTACCTTCTAAATCTTCGCTTACCTTCACAATGAGCTCATCAATCATCTCTGAAATAAGAGGGTCCATACCTGTAGTTGGTTCATCATATAAAATAACTTTAGGGTGGGCCGCCAATGCACGAGCTAGACCAACTCTTTTCTTTTCACCCGTTGACAGCTGGCTCGGATATTTATCTTCTAAACCTTCTAAGCCAACCTGCTCTAAAACCTCATCGATTCTTTTGGACATTTGCTCTTCTGGCATTCCCAACTGCTCTCGTAAAGGAAAACGAATATTATCCGCAACCGTCAAACTGTCAAATAACGCAGCATGCTGGAACAACATTCCAAATTTCTTTCTATACTCTCTAACTTGATACTTATCAAAATCACTGACATCTTCCCCGTCAACAATAACCCGGCCTTTGTCAGGTTTTAACAACCCCATAATATGCTTGATGGTCACAGACTTACCTTCACCAGACTTACCTACAATAAAGGTGATTTTTCCATCAGGAACATCAATATCAAGACCGTTGAGTACATGATTGTCTCCAAAAGATTTAAAAACATTTTCAAACTTTATCATTTCTTACACCGCTATCTGAAAGAAGGTGTACGCAAAATCTAAAAGCAAAATCATCAACAACATGGTAATCACAGAGTTTGTTGTAGCCTGCCCTACCCCCTTCGCCCCACCACTGGCACTAAGGCCAAATTGGCAAGCTATCAAGGCGATCACCACACTAAACAAAACAGACTTCTCTAGTCCCATCAAAATATCTTTATGAACCAGCTGATCGGTAATCTTATAAAAATAAAGACCTTCATCGACATTAAAAACAAGAGTTCCAACTAAAAAGCTTCCTAAAACCCCTACAAACACAAAGACCCCGGAAAGCAGCGGCGTCATAAAAAAAGCTGCTATCAGCCTTGGGACCACTAAATAATGAATAGGACTTACGCCCATAGATTCCATCGCTTCTACCTGTTCGTTAACCTTCATTGTGGCGATTTCCGCTGTTATCGCTGAACCAGCTCTACCAGTAATCAAAAAAGCAGTCATCATCGGAGCAAGTTCCCTAGTAAGGGCCGTCGCAGTAGCGATACCCATTTGACCTTCTGCACTAAAGGTTTTGAAAACCATTCCCACCTGCAAACCAAAAACCGAGCCAATCGAAAATGCCGACATTATTATAATCACTAGAGATTGATTGCCGATAAACTCCATCTGACGGATAATTTCTGAAAATCGAATCGGCTTCTTAACAAGCTCTAGTAAGGACTCCTTAAAAAAGAATATAAACACGCCGATGCTAGATATAGACGCCAGAAATCGAGCTCCTACCATTTCAATAGGAACCACTAACATTTTATCTAACTTGAGATTCGTCGTAGACATACGCACCCGACTTCATAGGGTATATGGTTATGATATCATAGATGCCACATCAAGAATCGAAACGTAATAGATAAAAAATAAATTTCGTCTAAGTTTACCTGTATTATAAAGAGTTTTTCATTTTCGATTACTATATTTTTGAGTAAAATTTACACACTGAAGAAAATTGCAATTGGATCAATTAATACTCAGATATGGCTCGCCATCAAAGTAAAATCTAAGGATTTCCTGCTTTATATTGTGACTTCTTATATTTTCTGACTTGGCGGTTAACAAAGGCTTCCATATTTTATTTGCTAGCTTTGTAGATCCATTACGATACTCTAAAAGGCCCTTAAGGAAGGTATACTCTAAGCCATCGCCTGCTTCTTGGTCCGTAAGGCTCAAGTAGTTTTCTGCTCGTTTCATCTGTCCTGTCTTGATATAAGCATGACTTAACACCGTTATTGCTCTGTGATCTTTTGCTAACCCCATATCTAAAGCCATCTTACTAAACTCAACGGCATTATTTAACTCTTTGCTGAGCCATACACAGCAGTCTGCGATTTCAACATAACACTTCGCGCGTAAACCATCAAAAACATCCGGGTGGCTAATGGTCTGCTCAAACCACATACGTGCAACCTCAAGTTGCCACAACTCTTTATACATAATTCCCAATGCCCAATACACCAAAGGGCTATCAAAGTTGGTATTGATAAGCCTGACAAAATCAAAAGTACCTTGCTTCGGATCAAACTTTTTCACCGATTCAATGAGCGCAAGCAAGGCCTGCTGATCTCCATCAGAATATAAGTAGCGCACTTTTTCTCTTGTATAGCACAAGTCATATAGCATCAGTTCATCAAGTTGCTTTGTAACTTCATCAAACTCTGACCAGTCCAATGATCTTTCGTCCATCTCTAACAAATTCTTTGTTACTGAATCGACAACCTTGATATCCTCACCAACTGGCGCAATAAAGGTTTTATTAACAATCTCTTGAGCTAGGTATGATACATTCCAAGGGTCTCTGCAAGTAACTTTATTCAAGTAGGATTGCGACTTTTCATAGTTTTCCAACCGAGCATAATAGCTCGCTTTGAGCCAATTAATTTCAATAGCATCGTCGTCAGTCAATTGACCATCACGCTCTAGCCTATTTAAAATATCCAAAGATTTTTGCGGATCTTTTCGATGCATCAAAAACGAAGCGAACCTTAACGCCGTTTTTTTAGCTGATCCATCTAAGTCAAACATCTTTTGATAATGATTAGAGGCTCTATCTATATTCTCCATTCTTAAATATAGATCACCCAGATGATAATGAACCTCCGGATCCTCTTTAAACTGCGCTAATAGATTATGAAGAACCGATAATACTTCAACCCTATCAGAGTCTGAGGCAAGTAAATGCTTTAAACGCTCTTTACTTAGAAGGTAATTCTCAACATCAACATCAGCCAACCTTAGTTTACTTACAAGAAGACAAAATCTAACCTCTTGATTATCAGGAAAGGCTAAGTAGGCGTCTTCAAATAAATCTCGGGCCATCTCATATCGCCCAGTAGATAAAAACTGACTACCTATTTTTTGAATCATAGCTTGGTTCACCGTCGAACTCTGCAAGGTCTTACGATAAAATTTTAATGCATATTCAAGTTCATCATACTCTTCGAGGATTTTAGCAACATAGTATAAGATACCTTCTTCTGGACTAGGATCACTTAAAACTTTGTCACATAAATTCACACCAGCACTGCGAAATAATTCAGCTGATCTTCCGTCTTTACTTAGGCGTTTGATTTCGGAAATAGCAAAATTTTCGTAAATTTTAACTTCTGAAGGACAATGACCGCGATGTCCTACCCACCATTCCCCCAGTGTAGTTACAGAAGTTTCCGCATCCTCATATCTTTCGAGATCACAAAACTCTTGACAGAGCGCTTGATGCGTTTCGAAATTACCATAAACATTATAGGGAAAACCTTGCTCGAACTGATAAAAATGTCTATCACCATCTTCAGCATTACCCAATTGATAGTGAAGCTGACTTAAACCAAAGTAACTAGGATACCAGTCTGCATCGTGATTAATACTTTGCTCATAATTATAGATAGCTCGTTCTATTTCGCCCATCATCTCAAGACTAAAACCAATGCAGTAGTATGCCGCGGCATTAGTAGGATCTTCATTCAATACTTCTTGATACTCAGCTACCGCTTGTTCTGGTTCAATGAATTCACCTAACTGCTTTATCATCACCAAGCAAAGACGGACGCCATAATTTTTGGGATTGGATTCAAGTTTCTTATTGAACTGTTTTTCTAAAAGAGGAAGTTTTTTTAGTTTAGCCGCCAACTCAATTCTTCGTAAATGAGCCAAGAGAGAATCAGAACCTTCCTCAGCATCAGTCAACTCAGTCAGAACTCCATAGGCCTCTTCGTACTTATGTACAAATATCAGTTTATTAGCCCATATCAGTCGATTTGACTGCTTCTCTTCCAACTCAACCTCATAAATACCGTAGAGAAAATTTCTACTTGAATTGGTATCGACCTAGAATGAATAAACTGTAAGGATAAATAGGAAGAACAAGGACTCTTGAGGCTGTATAGACACTGAAGAATTTAAAGTACAATTATATTAGCGATTTAAGTATTTTGGCGCAGCTGTTTAAACACAGCCAAAACGAGCAGAACTACTTGGAATGGCAGAAGACATTCCAGTAGATTCTAGTGATATAGGCATTACTTACAGCTAAGTTCTACCGGACCATAGTCTCCAACACCAGAGCCATGATCTTCATAGGTAAAGAACCCCTTACCAGCTGAAAGCTTAACGCCAACTTTAAAGGAATCAGCAGTAGTGCCAAGTTCTAAAATGCTATACCCGTTAGGTGCAACAAAACTTTTCTCCCATTCAAAACCATACTCTTCAATATTTTCACCGAAAACATTCAGCCAATTAGCATCCTTCGATGGTTTTCCCCAGCGTCGTTTATCCCACTGTACAATTTTCCCAGCAGAATTCACCCGTAAAGTTACGCTCTCGGCTTTCTCCTTTGTTTCCAGACTACAAGTAATTGTTTTGTTGCCGCCAGCAAAAGACACGCTCGATAGTAAAAACACTGCATAGACAATCATTCGGGAAATTATTTATCTCCTTAAGGATAGACACCATTCACGGTTAAGGTTATTTAATTAAATCTTTTCATTAAATATTCTGGCGGTGCTTTATCATATAAATTAACTGCCGAGCAAGTACAAAAAAACTCGATTCAGGCTTGTTGATTTTATTGGTTAAAGTTTTGAAATAAATATTGAAAGGTCACCTATACAGACTTCAGTGCCACCCTTCCACCCTACGATTCAAATAATGTTTCTGAATTACGTCGACGAATAGTATTCATTGGGTCAAAAGCTCTTGCCCTGTGGGTAACTAAATGCTAGTTAGCTCACAGATGTTGAATAAAAAATCATTCAAAAAACTCATATGGAAGGTGACTACCTTATGAAAAACGGTTGTATCATTGTATCTATTCTAACTGTAATAGCGTTAACCTTACTAGGATGTGGGAAGAGTGATTCCACTCTAAAGACACTTGCCACTATCGGCCCTAATGCAAACGTTTATGGGATCTATCAAAAGAACGGACTCATTGTCATGCGTAAGTGCCCGGATCTTACGATTATCGATACAATCGAAGATATCGAAAGTAAATGTTCTTTTGCGGGTCAAAGAAGATTTTCAATTCAAAGCTTCAAAACTGAGTTAAAGAAGCAATTTTGGGTAGAGCCGGTTAGAGGCGAAGCAGAGTTAAGTGATTTTAGGCCGCTTCTCAAGCATGATCTAAAGTTTTTGAATGCATTAGAAACTCGGCGTGAAAATATAAGAACGAAGATTGCGAAGATTGAGGATTTTATTGAGCGTTTTCCAGAAGAGACCGGAAGTTACGAATCAGAGCTTTCCGAACTAAGAACGGAACTTACGGAGAGTGGTGCTCTTGCACTGGTTGTAGATGATTTTAACCAGTATGTGGAGAATACCGTTCAATCCATAATCGATACGGCTCAAATGATTTACTTTAGATCAAGCAATAAAGACAAAGCATTGATGGTGGCGATGATTCAATCGTTGTATGGTAACTTCTTAGTACCCTCAATCAACTGGAAACCACGTGCATTGACCAGCTATACGGAGACTCACAACGACGTGGAGACTTATAGCTCAGCAGCGTTACCGGATGGTCGTGTTGTTTACTCGACCGATCGTAGTAAAAATGGAATCTTTGAGCTTTGGATCATAAACCCCTCCGCGCCCGATGAGAAAAAACAGCTTACCAGTTATAACGAGACTCACGGTGCTGTGGACGCTACTAGTCCTAACGTGTTACCCGATGGTCGTATTGTTTACTCGACCGACCGTAGCAAAGATGGCCTTTTTGAGCTTTGGATCATAAACCCATCTGCGCCCGACGAGAAGCAACAGCTTACTAGCTATGATGAGACTCACAATGAAGTGGATGCTCATTACTCTGAGGTGTTACCCGATGGTCGTATTGTTTACTCGACCGATCGTAGTAAAGATGGCAATTGGGAGCTTTGGACCATAAACCCATCTGCGCCCGACGAGAAGCAACAGCTTACTAGCTATAACGAGACTCACGACAAAGTGGGTGCAGTTGACCCTGCGGTGTTACCCGATGGCCGTATTGTTTACTCGACCGACCGTAGCGAAGATGGTCTTTTTGAGCTTTGGGTTATAAATCCATCTGCGCCCGACGAGAAGCAACAACTTACTAGTTATAACGAGACTCACGATCAAGTGGAGGCATATGACCCTGCGGTGTTACCTGATGGTCGTATTGTTTACTCGACCGATCGTAGTAAAAGTAGCGTTTTTGAACTTTGGATTGCAAACCCCGTCGCTCCCGATGAAAGAGAACAACTTACTAGTTATACCGACACTCACGGTGGAGTAGATGCTTTTGACCCTACGGTATTACCCGATGGTCGTATTGTTTACTCGACCGACCGCCGCAAAGATGTGACCTTTGAGCTGTGGATCTTGGAACCTTAGAATTAAGATTTATTACCCGACCCACTGGGCCGGGTAATATAAAATCTAAATTATTCGCAACCCGCTTCTAACTGACGATCAATTACACTTTGAATTCGCGCCCTAGTGTTTGAATTCCAAGTTCCGCTAGTACGGTATAGCTCATTAAGGTTACAATCCAAAACAACTGCCGTCGGCATTCCAGTAACATTTAGCGGCCCTAGAACCTCCCAATTGCAATCATTAAGCACTGGGTGATTTGGGTTATGCTCTGCAATCCAATCACGGTAAGCACGAGCGCTACAATCTGAACTCACGTCAAGGATTTGTACCAGTTCGTTTCCCTCGTAACGATCTTGTAACGCATCTACACTTGGAGCGTTATCATTACAGTAAGGACAATTTCTAAAGTATGCTTCGATAACAAATACTGCCTGCGGGTGATCAGAACTTTTATACATAGTCGATGTATCAGCGTGGTTCATCCAACGCAATTCAAACGGCTGTAGCCTCAATGGTTGATTAAAAGATTGAGCAACCAACGAAGAAGAGAAAAACAATGCACCTAGTAAATACAAATACTTCATAACGCATCTCCCTATGCTTGAAAAATTTTTTATGGAATGGATATATTGTCGCACCAATTGGCTAGAAATGCCAACTTCTGACTCCGCCAAAAAGGCACTGTATTAAAGACTTGAGAAGGCCAAATAAAGTGTTATTCGACATCAACCCGAATAACTGGATCAAAATCAAAGCCATACACAGTAGCCTTGTGACAACCAGGCAAGGCTATTTCCTTGGAAGGGATCACTTTTTTTGCATCAGGACTCGTGTAGCACTCCTGCCTAGTATGAGAGACTGTTAAGCTAGCTTTTTGGTTCGCTCCTTTAAAACACCTAATTTCACCAAGCACCATCCCATCAGCTAGCGGCTTCATGCACTGCGGCTTAGACCCAGAGTTTGGGGCACCTGTAAGATAATCCAAACTAAGAATCAAATTATTTAACAGTACACCCTTCTCATCGAACTCGACAGAGCCCCACCTACTTGAGGGTATTTTTGGTGATTTAACTGTTCGCTTAGGAGTGATTTGAATACTCGTTACCGACTTAGTTTCATGCAATGGCTTGCATGAACATACCAACAAACAAAAAAACAGCCTATACAACACTCCTTAACCCCCGAATGCCTGTATTCCAGTAATTTGATGGCCAACAATCAATAGATGAATATCGTTAGTTCCTTCGTACGTATAAACGGTCTCAAGGTTACACATGTGTCTCATAGATTTATACTCATCTATAATTCCATTTGCTCCTAGAATATCTCGAGCCATTCTTGCACAATTCAAAGCTATTTCGACATTATTTTGCTTGGCCATACTAACGTGACCAAAAGCTATCTCGCCAGTCTCTTTTAACTGCCCTAATCTAAGAGCTAAGAGCTGAGCTTTAGTAATTTCGGTACACATAATCGCAAGCTTACGTTGAATCAGTTGAAACGATGCTAACTTCCGATCAAATAAAATACGATCCTGCACATAATTGGCAGCTTCATCAAAACAGCACTCCGCCGCACCAAGAACGCCCCACGCAATCCCGTAACGAGCTTGTGTTAAGCACATTAGTGCATTTTTCAGCCCTGTAGTCTTAGGCAAAACAGCATCTTTAGGAAGTTTGACATTGTCAAAATAAAGTTCAGAAGTAATCGATGCTCTCAACGACAACTTGCCGGTCATCTTCTTCACGGTAAAACCATCCAGTTCAGTAGGAACTACAAAACCACGAATATCTTCACCAACTTTTGCCCAAACGACTGCGACTTCCGCTAAGTTTCCATTGGTAATCCACATTTTTGATCCGTTAAGAATCCAATGATCACCTTTGTCTACCGCATTTGTTTTCATTGCTCCTGGATCAGAACCACCGTCCGCTTCAGTTAGCCCAAAACAACCAACAGACTCACCTGAACCCAACTTCGGCAACCATTTTTCCTTTTGTTCTTCGCTACCAAAAGCATGAATAGGATACATAACCAACGCACCTTGAACAGAAGCAAAACTCCTAAGACCGGAGTCACAACGCTCTAATTCCTTCATCACAAGGCCATAAGAGATTCCGTCCATACCTGGCAATCCATAACCGCTAAGATTAGATCCCAGTAAACCCATATCTCCTAATTTTTTAATTAGCTCAGTGGGGAAACTCTCCGAACGGTAGTGTTCAGCAATAATGGGCTCTACTTCTTTCTTAACAAAGTCTCTGACAGAGCTTTCAACTAATCGTTGCTCTTCTGTCAGTAAGCCTGACACATCAAAATAGTCAGGATAAGGGGTGCAATGCGGCTGACTCATATATCTTACTCCTTGGTTTCAAAACCGATTCCAATTCATTAATTCACGAAAAACATATCTACAGGTATACCATTAAAGGCAACAGAAATAAGCTCTATAATACACCTGGTTGAAAATTATTTTGCAAACTTCCAACGCTTATAGTTCCAACACCATTGCTCAGGATACATTCTAACAATCTTTTCAATATTTTGAACCAAAGCATTCGTCAATTCATCTTCTTGATCCAGGGAAAAACCCTCCAAAGTATCACTTAGGACAATTTTATAATGCATCGGCGCGACGCGGAGGCAAAAAGCTGAAACCACAGGGGTATTATGCTTACAGGATAACTGAGCCGGACCCCGGACAAATTCAGCAGAGTGCCCATAGAAATATATCTCGGTACCCACCCTACCTTTGGGCTTTTGGTCCATGACAAAACCAAGAGCATTTTTCTCTGATAAAGTTCTCAACATATCTTTCAAAAGAGATTTAGAGCTCAACCACAAAACCCCCACGCCAGCTCTCTCTCTCAATTGTTCGAGCAGTATCGTGACGAACCTCTGCCTCGCAGGCTTGGCCAAAACTACTAAACGACTATCCGTCAAGCACTCAGCAGTAACCTTTGAAAGCAGCTCCCAGCTCCCAATGTGCGCCGTGGCAATTATGACGCCTTTACCAATGCCAGTTGCCTGGTCTAAAACGGCCTTATACTCAGCAACTCCATCAATGGTAATCTTCTTCCGTCCCCAAATTACCTTGAGACTTTCAAACGAACTCCTAAACTGGTGATAGACCACTTGGTTTGCAAAGTCTTTTGCAAAGGAGCTATGGCGAGGCAAGCCCAAAACCTTATCTATATTTTCTTCGAGTTGTCGGCATTCTTTGACTGCATAATATCTATAAAAAAACGCCATAAAACTGGCGGTCAAACCCAAAAATCGATTGGGGGCCCATACGATCAAATCAATGATTAGCTGTAAAAAAAAAACAAAAACAGAATGAAGAGCCTTCACTCACCGCTCCGCTGCTCAACTGCTTGTTTATAAAACTCCCCAGCACGGTAAGAACTTCGAACCAGTGGACCAGAAGCAACAGCTTTAAATCCAATCTCACGAGAAAAATCCGCAAGTTCATCGAACTCGTTCGGCGGTACAAAACGCTTGATTGCTAGGTGCTGTTTAGTAGGGCGAAGATACTGACCCAAAGTAACAAAATCTACGTCATGATCCCGCATATCCTGAAGGGATTTTTTTACTTCATCCATCTCTTCACCAAGTCCAAGCATCAAAGCACTTTTAGTAAAAACAGGGTAATTGGCTAGCTTTTTCACTTTCTGAAGCACATCAAGACTCTGGCGATAACTAGCTCTCGCGTCCCGAACCCGTGGGCTTAACCTCTCGACGGTTTCTAGGTTATGGGCAAACACTTCCGGAGCTTCTGCTAAGACGGAACTGATTTGATTTTCATCGGCGTGAAAATCTCCAGTAAGCAACTCAATATTAATTCCAGGGCAAGATTTCCGTACCTCTTTCACGACCTTACCCAGATGCACCGCACCACCATCTGGTAGATCATCTCGGTCCACCATGGTGATGACCGCGTAATCGATACCCATAATAGCCGCACTCTCGGCTACTTTTCTAGGTTCGTCACCATCTAAGAGGCCACCGGGATTTCCCGTTTTGACGCTACAAAACCGACAGGCTCTGGTGCAGGTATCTCCGAGTACCATAAAAGTAGCCGTTCCGTGGTTCCAACATTCTGAGATATTCGGACACTTCGCTTCTTCACAAACTGTGAAAAGCTTTTTCTCGCGTAGATCCTTTTTAATCTTAAGAAACTTCTCGCCACCAGGAATTTTAGATTTCAACCAAGCTGGTTTACCAATGTGAAGTTTTCGAGTTGAATCAGATGATTGCATGTTTTACCTAGCTCTTTATATTATTACTATGATAGTGGTCCACGATTCAGTTTATGCAATAAATTGAAAGTATTAACCTAACACTGATTCATAATGAAATCCATACTACCTTATGCCTATGAAACCAAAACCTAAAAACCCGGCCTCCAACACCTTTAAGTTAAGTTCAGAGTTACTTAAGGGCTGGCGTAGATCTTTAATTAAATTAGGGAAACCACCCAGAGGAATCAACAAAAAGGCCCTAGCGCCGGATCTAATGATCGATGCAATTATCCGCGAATCAAGGTCTGACGTCAAAACATTGTGGTCCATTTTCACCCAGGAACGCTCGGAGATTGGCCGCTACCTCAACTCGCCCAAAAGAGAGGTCTCGGCATATTTGCTCGGCTTTCACCTAGCAAATGTCGCCCGTTATCAGTCCATATTAATCCGTGCTCATCAACGTCATAATCTTTTTGACCATTTAAAAACGTTCGAGCATGTCCATTTAGTAGATATTGGCTGCGGGACCGGCGCACTAACTTCCGGATTGTTAGATCTATTAAACCAGTTCAAGGCAGTACCTAAATCATTAACAATCGACCTCGTCGACAGACAAAAAGAGTTTCTTAACTCCGCCAAGACGGTCATCGAGGATGGTTTCGGCCACACAACTAACCTAACTATAAAGACCGGTCGGCTATCTATTGATGAGTACTGCGAGAAGCTCCTATCTCAACCACTAAACCAATCGTCTTGTATTGTGATCCAGCTAGGTTATTTGCTAAACGAAATCCAGAAAAACCGCAGAGAGATGAGCGGCCTCACTCGGCTTTTGCAAAGCCTTATCAGCAAAAAACTACCGCTATTAGTAACCGCAATCGATAGTTCTATTCCAGCACACGCAAAATTTATGATGAATTTCCGTGAGTACTACAAAAATGAAGGGCTTCTTCCTATATATCCATGCCCGCACTTTGACACCTGCCCGATGCTTAAAGAAGAACGCGACTGGTGCTACAGTGAAGCCGAGTGGACGCCACCTAGAGAGCAATTAGTTATCGACCGGTACTTAGAAGTAGAAAGGCGCCGTCTAGGATCAAGTAGCTATATACTCGCCAGCGAGTCATTTATGAAATCGAAATCTACCCCTGACCTCGAACCAGTCATCGTTGGTCGCCCTACTACGTCCCGCACTTCCTCACGCGACACACCAGCTCAACAACAAACTTTTGAATACCTTTTATGTTCAAAAAACGGATTGGAGAAAGTTAAATCTCCGAGAAATACAGATAGGTTTCAACTACGTGGCGAATATTTGAAAAAATAATTACTTACCTAAAGTTTGAACTGAATTACCTAAACAGCCAACTGCTCCACCTAAAATACCGCCTAAGATATTTCCAGAAACAATCCCCGATAACCCACCGCTTGCAAAACCATCCATACACCCGGTCATACCAGAATTAGCTCCTAGTTTCTGATCAGGGAGTTGTGAGAATGTGGGATCGGTAAACGCGTTAGGATCTCCAAGTGCGATAACCCACGGAATGGAAGCGCGTTGTTCAAACTTCTCAAGACCTTTTTGGTCTAAGTTACGACACTGAGTCAAATACTTTGGGTTTTCAAATTCACAGCGACTTATATCCCTCAAAACAACTTCAATAGGTTGTGAACTTTGCGTAGATTCTAATACTCCGCCCCCATACTGGGCAGTGATACTCAAACTACCTTGACCGAGAAATTCACCACCTTTTGGTGGGTTATAAGCTTTCATCTGTACGTTTCGTTTTGACCCACCCAAAGCTACCCCTGCAATCGTCCAAGGCGTCGATTGATCTAAGGTTCCGTAAAGTGCACCATTCTGAATAGGGGTTGCATTGATCTGAAGCTGTACCGCTGGACATTCTGTTTTAGTACACGGAACTTCTTGTACCGTTCCATCGGCAGCTAAGTTGTTGCTGCTTTTCGGAAGCGGTTTCGCATCTTGACCGCACGCCGTTAGCACTGCGAACAACGTGTAAAGTGATATAATTTTAATGATCTTTTTCATCATCCATCCTAAAAGTGCAATATAAGCTCCTACTACCTTATCGGCTCTCCTAGACGCAACTTTAAGTTAATGTAAAAAACAGATTAAATGTTAGTGTTTACAGATGTTTATAAGGCGGTTTTTTAGATATTTTAAATAAGGAAAACTACTTCTTATCACTTTCGAAAACCACCTTCATCGCCGCCGCAAAGTTCGGGGGAAAGGGCGCTTTTACCGAGATCAGCCCCTTATCTGGCACCGGACGAAAACTCAGGGTAGTAGCATGTAAAAAGTGGTGATCTTGTGCAAGCGTAACTAGGGAGTCGGGCAACCGCAATGAGCTATTTGCACCATAACGCTTATCTCCCAATATCGGAAGATCACATAACTCCAAATGCACGCGTATTTGATGACTCCGCCCGGTATGAGGCCGACATTGAACCAAGCTAAGCTTAAGCTCTGTATTTTTTTTAGTGCAAGAAAATTCGGTTAGAGACGGCTTGCCGCCACTTCGAACCTTAACCACAATACCCAATTTAGGTTTGATAGCAGAGAGGTAACACTCTTGACGAAAATCAATTGCCGCTGGAAGCCCTCGACAAATAGCATAATATTCTTTCTTGACTACCCTCTCTTTAAATTGATTCGTTAACCATGTCGCGATTTCTTTGTTTTTAGCGACCAAAAGAACACCCGAAGTCTCTTTATCTAACCGATGAACCAGTATCAATTCTGGAACTGAGACCTTCTGAGAGAGGTACCATTTTTTTACAATAGGAAGAACGTGCTGGACAGCTTGGTCTTTTGTCGCTTGAGAGGGAAGCCCTGGGGGTTTGTTAATTGCCACGACCCCATCGTCTTCATAGAGGATATCTTCCGTGCGGAGTTCGAACTTCTGGGTTTTGACTTTTTGCAGCGTCTCAGCTCGGTATTCCAAAGCAATCACATCACCCTCAAAGACCTTTCGAGAGGCCACCCGAACTCTCTTACGGTTGATATAGGCACCACCGATATCGATGACCGCACGGATTTTCCGACGCGACAAACCAATGTCGGCCTTCACAAGGGCAATGTCTAGCCTCATAGAGTCCAGCGCCGGTTTTACTTTCACTTCTATACGATTCATACTGCTCACAAATTAGACTCGCCAAATACGAGCCACCTTCATACTTGTTCTACGCTGATCGAGCAATCAGATAGGTTAAATATTCAAATCCGTGCCTGCCTAAGTTTAGAGGCGATTTCCTGTCGTTTTGCCTTATGAACCAACTAATCTCTTTTCATGAAGTTAGACACCAATATAACCTAATGATATTATTATAGTTAAAGAACCGACAGATCCCCTTTTTTGTCATATGGAGTTTCACCTTGAACCGAGTCGACGGACCAATCAAGTTAGTTTTATCGATCCTAATGTTTCCATTATTATTTCAGGAGCCGATGATTCATTGGGCATGGGGAGCCGGCGATGAATGGAGCCTCCTTCTTTTAAAGAGAATTTTCTTAGTTCTACCAGCGGCAGCAATTATCTTGAGTTGCTGGGTTACGATCGCATGCCTACTCACAGTCATCATTCGCCAAGAGCGGCGGCTATATGTAAGCACCCTATTCATAACCTGGTGGGACCTCGGAAGAGCCATATTTAGCTTCTGGGGTGGTAGTCTGAAAATCGTTACTTCAGTGGCAGGATGGCTATTGGCCTTTGTCAGGCTAGCTATTCTAGGCATCTGGCTAAGTATTCAAGATATACTCCTAACCCCTTGGCGCATGGTAAGAGGGGTCGGTGACCTAGCATCCGAGCCGGGTACTCCGTGGATTGCAGTATGGTTAACCTTATTCTGGTGTCTAGTTGAAGCGTTCGTCTTTACGTTTGTCATGACAAACTTAGTAGTAGATACCGTATCAAACTTGGCTGGCAAGGAGCTAAACCTAGAGCTTGTGCAGTTGGTCTTATTCTTTATGCTACTTGGTTTCGTCGTGGGAAGTTACGCAATCGTCGCATCTCTAGAAAAAGCAATACACACAAAAGACGTTAAACAAATTGTTCTAGTTTTATTAGTAGAAATGTGCGCCCTGACATTTGAAGTATCTTTTCTCTACCGTGAATTTGTCGATGCACTTGTACCGTGGTTTGCGCAGTACGCTGGAGAAGACTTCCATCTGAGCGGTCTGGCTATCTTCACGATCGCGTCAGTTATTTGGGCAGGCATTAGAGGTATGACTTGGTTTCTCTTTGCTGCACATGGAACTCCTACTATTATGGCGATCATCCAAAGGACAGGGATTGGATCAGGTAAGAACAAGCCTCTAAACCTTTCCAAAAAAGATCACTTTATTTACGTAAAATCTGCAATTGATAAAATTAAGTCAGATATTGATTGGTGCTACCTGCGCGGTGATGAGTTAATAGGAGCGTTTATTCTACCCCCTCTTCAAGTCGTAGCCGCATGTATTAACTTTATGACCATGCTCATAAGTGCGAGGCATCTATTTCAACTACCATTTAAAAGTTACCGAGATATGCTAAACGCTGATCAACTGATTCATAGGGTGAAAGAAAAATAATGATTAAAGCACCAAAATTACTATTTTCATGTTTGTTTGTTCTATCACTAACGGGTTGCCCCTTCTCCAAAGGAACCGGAACTTCCGATAGCAACTCTAGTGGTGCCAACGCACGGCTAGTCATGTTTATTGGGATGGATATCAGCGGGTCTTTCGCTAGTAAATGGTATTTCAAGGATTCCATACGATTCTTATCACGTTATATCTACGCACATTTAAATGGCCTAGGCGGGCTTGAAGTTCCTCATTCACTATTTGTAGGATCTATCGGAGGCGCAACTGCCGATGAACCAAAAACCTTTTATCCGATCCACACCTTCCAACACCGGTCGATTAAAGAGATAGAAATTGAATTGCGTCAGATATTCCCTAAAAAAACTCGCAATCCCTTTACCGACTACAATGCATTCTTTGATCAAGTATCCGTATTCGTTAAAAACAAAAAACTAGTCATGAAGCCTATATCTATAGTGATGTTTTCAGATGGTATCCCAGATGCTCCCAAGAAAAACGGCAAGCATGACTACCGCTCTATAAAGCTAAGAGCTCTTGAAAACCTAGCCAGAGATATCACGGTTCGCGTCCTATATACATCTGCGCCTGTAGGAATCAACTGGCAGACAAAAGTCCCCAGACAACGGGTCAAAGTATGGACACAAGATGCAAATGTTATGAAGGGGTGGAAAGACAAACACATCCTTCTTCCTCGCAAGAAATTCAAAACACAAAAAAGGTTTTTTTCTTGGATACACGACAATGTTGATTTCAAGGTTCCCAGGAAGCGTATAGATTAGATGTGGTTTTAGCCGATGAACCCTCGGTAGATATCTTGTTTCGGACCTTTTAAAACACCCTCAACGATCCCTTGATCAATTAGATACTGTTCGATCGCATAGCGTGCATAACGAATGTTGTACTGCTTTAAGATAGAGTACACAGCAAACATCATTGATTCGCTGGTTTGAGCACGCTTATTTGGATTGATGTGTAAAGTTACCTTAAGTAACTTCCTTAGCATTGCCATTAATTTTCTATCATCACTCTGAATTTGAGAAAATGAAATTTTCTTCATGCCTTGGTATACTTTCTTTCGATCCTGACTAGCGGGAACGGCTTTCGAAGCTGTGAGCATTTCGTATAGAATCAAACCCGCACAATATAAATCTGTTTGTGGTACGATCGCCGATTCAGTCACGTGCTCGGGAGAGTAATACCCAGGAGTACCTACCATATAATTTTTATAATCTTCGACTTCTTGTTGGCAAGCTAATCCAAAATCAGTAACCAAAACTCTACCGGTATTCTGAATCAAAACATTCGGAGCTGATAAATCCGAGTGAATCACATCGTGCAAATGTAGGTGGTCGATGCCTTGAAGCATATCTATAAGAATACATAGCGCAACGACCGGAGGCATCCGACCTGTTTTTTTCATAAGTGCGTAAAGAGACGAGCCCTCGACAAATTCGGTAACAATATAACAATCTGGTGGTTGAAAGCCGCTATCTAGATAAGAAACAATATTTTTGTGATGCAATCTCGAAATAATTAGTAGTTCGCGATGAAAAATACCTAAAAACTTTCTACTTTGAGTAAATCGATCGTGAAGCATTTTTATCGCTACATACTTACCAGTATGTGAGTCTAGAGCTCTAAATACTCGACCGAGTCCGCCGACTCCGACCTCCTCAATAAGTTGATAATGATCAATATTTTTCGCTGGAAGTGCCACTAATAATTCCCTTCGACGCCTTTTACCGGCTCAAAGGATTATCGGCCCCAAGATTTATTAGGTTAGGAAAAAGCAAAAAAAATAAATAATATCTTATTATTTCACTGCGTTAACGAGACATCCATCGATTCTAGAAAGTGCTCAGACTCCCCCAACTCAGCCTCAAGACAGTCATAAATCTTATCTGCGTAGTAGCCAATAACACCTAAATAGTCGGAAAAAACGCCAAAATCTACGCAAGAGGTCAGTAGTTGCGCTGACAAGGTAACGTCACCGAACTCGTCAATACCGAGCTTCACTAACTGACAATCATGGTTTAACTCCAATAGTTTCAGACTCACTTCTGGGTAGCTACTCCAAGATGGACCCAATCGTAATAACGGCGCCACGCTAAAAGATAACCAAGTTTCTGTAAGCTTGATTATCAAAGGATACGACCGGTTATCGCCCTGCCACCCTGTAGACCAAATATCCGGTCCTGACAACGAAAAATCCCAGCCATAGTCCTTTAAGTATAATTCAATGTCGTCCGGTGACAATTGCATTAAAATCTCATATTTATATGTTATTAACAGTACTAACAGGCTATCTTGTTCTGGGTTAAGTCGTCAAATCTTAGCAACGAAATTTGAGAAATTCAGTAATAAGTCAGGATTCGATACTCTGAACTGTTTTTGATAACCATCTTTCATGATAGGGTTATGCGACGATTTTTTGTTTTCTATTTAATATGAGGTATTTCGTGAAAGGTAATCCAGAAGTCATTCAAATTCTAAACACCGTTCTTGCTGGCGAACTAGTCGCTATCAACCAATATTTCCTTCATTCAAGAATGTGTAAAGACTGGGGCTTCGAAAAATTAGCCGACCTGGTATGGAAAGAATCCATCGACGAAATGAAGCATGCACAAACCCTCACTGATCGGATTCTTTTTCTGGAAGGTATTCCTAACTTACAAAAGTTAGGAAAGTTAAGCATAGGGGAAAACATTGAAGAGATTCTAAAGTGTGACCTCGCGTTAGAATTTGCAAATATCCCTAATGTTCAAGAGGGAATCGAACTATGCTATAAACATACGGATCACGCGTCACGAGAGTTATTAGAGCACATCCTAGTGCAAGAAGAAGAGCATGTAGATTGGCTAGAGGCTCAGCTGCATATTATTAAGAGTGTGGGGGTCGAGAATTATTTAACGACTCAACTTTAGTTTAGAATTTTATTATATCCGCAGCGGCTTAGCTGCTGCGGTTTTCAGTCCTCGCCAGCAGCTTTTGAGCAGCTATCGCTAACGACTTTTTTAAGTTCAAATAAACACTGACCACAATCATGACCAGCCTGACACTTCTTCTGAATTTCGCGCAAAGTATGATGACCTTCATCCACCAATCGTTGGATACTGGATTCCGACACTCCGCGGCACAAGCAAACGTACATAGACCCTCTCTTGCGATTTACCTAAAGGCTGCGCCTGATGCGCCTACCCTCGACAAAACCTTGTATTGTTTATCGGTGTCAGTCTAATAAAAATGATAATCATTTTCAAATAGAATTTTAATCTATATATATTAATGGGTTATAAGGTGATCTTACATGGTTTTAAAAAGGTTAATCCCCGTTCCGAATTTCTTCGGCAACGACTTTATGCGGAGTAAACGAGCTTAGGTCAGCAAGAAAGCTAGATTTGTAGGGACTCGAGTTACGCCTGATATCATCTACGAAAGCAATTTGAGTCCATTGAGGCATTCTAGACAACATCAATGCAATTGACTCTCGATCCTGGGCAATATGCTTTTGCAAAACTACTTGAGCTAGTTCTGCTAGCGAGCGGTTTCTAGAAACAGCATATAAGAACAAAATACTAAAGTTGCGGTCATTAACAGACGTCGGGAATGCGGCCAAATGTTTTAAAATAACAATGCAGGTGTGAATATTGACGCTGGATTGATTAAGCTGTCGTAGCTCTTCAGCATTTGCCTTAGCAAGGTAAGTAATGAAATCTCTACTAGCAAGCTTAGGCTTGAGATTAAGCATTGCTCGAGCAAACTCGACATCCCCTTTATCAAACAAACCCGCACGCACGAGAGTGTAAGCAGAATCAAGTCGATTGATCTGTACAGCTAGCGCCATTTGCGACAAATATAGGTCTTCCTCTTCTCCTGCAGTCAATTTCCGACTAAACTCAGTGTCAATCGCACTAGCCATCTGTTTCGAGGGGAAATCTGCAGCTAAGTTCCACGACAATACCCGTAGAAAACTCCGATCTGATTGCACAAGAACAGGAAATAACTTAACAGCATTAGCACCGTGATAAGTGTGATATAAATTCATTAAATTCATCACTTCATAATCTTCGTAACCCGACAAGGAACTGAATAGTTTTTTATCTAAGTATTTTTTAACATCGCCCTGCCGTTTTTGTTTATCGATAAGGTTCTTAACCTTCCTCAACGTTAACTTTCCATGAATAACGGCCGCATCCACGGCTTCATCGGTAGTCATATCGTCATATATTTCTGGCGGTTCAGAGTCTCTTCCCGCACTCACACAAGCACTCAAAGCAACAACAACTAGACACGAAAAATAAACTCTCAATACTCTCACGATACTACCCCTTAATTATATTCACACCGACTTGGCCACCTAAAGATGCACGGACATTTTCTAAAACAGCCGACTCAAAGTCTATATTTGAAATGAAAACTATATCTACTCCACTGTCATCGGAAGCAGGTCTACAAATTATTTTACTTATAGAATACTCTTTAATGAATTTAGATAAAACATCTAGCTGAATCTTACCAGGAGGAGACCTCTTGTAAGAAACGGAAGATTCGTAGTTAACCTCTAAACAATCACAAATATCTTTCAACAAACGGATCGGCCAATCGACAACCACTTTGGTTTTAGCGTGATTAGTACCACTTAACATCAGACATTTAAGAAGATTAATACGCTTTTTAAGGATAATCCCAAAAAATATTAATCCAAAAAATACCAAAAGTGAAAACAAATGGACAACTGAGCTAACCCCGGTCAATTGAAACCTCCGTTTAAAAGTGCTTCGATTAATAGAGTACCACAAACGGAACAGGCAAAAATCTTGGCAAAACACAAAGTTTAGATAACTAATTCAACATATCCGACGATATACTTCTCCACTTAAGAAATAATTAAAAATTATATCTGAGTTAAGCTTTATCTTAACGATAAAGTACCGATAGCATTGGTACTACGCTCATGGAGAGGGATTTAGTAGGTCATGGCAAACGACAACAACTTACCAGGTAGTATATTAATAATCGACGACGACTCGACTGTTGGACAGGCGATTGCCGGGCCTCTAGCTGGGTATAAAGTACAAGTCGAAAACGCCCAAGATCTCGACACCGCTATATATCAATTCAATAACGGTGACTTTGGAGCCGTCTTTATCGAACTGGATTTTGATCCACTTCACGGCCTTGCTCTGATACAAAAACTAAGAAAAAGCAACGACATAAACAAAAGGTCGACTCCCTTTATTATCATGTCAGGAAAAACTCGCCCAAAAACGGATGATAACCTCATCAAAGAACTTCTAGATATCGAAATTATCGTTAAGCCTTTTACCCTAGTAACGATTCTACCGTTTTTAAGCCGCAGTATGGCCGCTAGAATAGAGGCTACAAAGATTGAGCGTATTCGTACAGAAGCATTTGAGACCTTGGAAGCCAATGACCTTGAAAAAGCATTAGCGGTAGCCAATAAAGCAATTGCACTAAGCGAACCTAGAGGGAAAATCATTACTTTTGAACTATTCGACCAAGCTAAAGAATATAAAAAAGGGTTAGAAGCTGCCAAAGAAGCATTTAAGAAGAGTCCATTGATCAATTATACGAGTTGGAAGGGACACTTTTTATGCAAACTAAACGAACACAAAGCAGCTGCAGCTCCTTTAGAAGAAGCCTATGAAAGCTCACCTCATCACATTAGACGCCTAGAAAACATGGTCGAGACCTACCTTCAACTTGACGAACCCGAGAAGGCATATACGAAAATGATGGAGCTCATCGAGGTTTGTCCTGAGTCAGAAGACATGAGATTTGACTTAATGGCAAAGCTACAAGATAGCGATAACTTGGAGCTCGCACGAAAACTATGTAAAGCAACAACCAAGCCTATGGACGTTATCAGGTACTACAACAACCTTGGTGTCCAGTGTTCCAAAGAAGGTAACCACAACGAAGCGATTGAAGCGTATCGCAGAGCATTGGTATTCATTCCGAAGTTCAAAGAGAACTACCGCATACATTACAATATCGCCCTAGCACTAACAAAGAGTAAGAATAGATCTGCATATCAAGAAGCAGTAGTGAGTCTTTCTGAATGCCTCAAATTAAAACCTGATTTCGATAAAGCAAAAAACACCTTAGAGTCTATCAACAAAGCACTCAACAAGAAAAAAGCTAGTTAATCCCTCGAACGCCTTGAATACCAACACCTAAGCACGCAACACATTCCCGCCATTGACCCCAATTAATATCAAGCGTACGATACCAATAACGATACTTATAATCATCAATCAACCACCCGGAGCCTCTGATGATCGACCTAATTGAAACACCCTCAATCTTAGTGGCATCACCACTTTTACAAGATCACAACTTCCATCGTTCGGTATTATTACTCATCGACCAAAATGACGACGGCGCAATGGCTGTGTGTGTGAACAAGCCCTCCGATATTTCTTTAGTATCCGCAGTAGTAGATCACCCTCAAGAGATCCCCTCCAATATCCCGACATGGATAGGAGGACCGGTGTCTAATGATTGCGGACTTATTTTGACCAATCAAAAAATCGAATCTAACGCCAACGAAATATCCAGCCGTGGGGTGACATTGACCTCATCAGATGCGGCAATGAATAACTTGATAGAATACGGCAAAAAATACGCAAACCATTCGAATCAAGAAATAAAGGAAAAAAAAGCAGCAACTTCAGAACATCTGTACCCTTACCGATTTGTGATCGGCTACTCTGGATGGGACGAAAAACAACTCGAAGATGAAATTAAAGAAGGGTCTTGGCTTCAACTAGAGTTTGATATGGACCTTCTTTTCAACACTCCGTGGAATAAGATCTGGGAGCAAGCTATGGCTAAAATTCACATTGACCCAAGTAGTTTCGCCCCAACCGTCAATACCTCTCCCTACTTAAACTAAGCCTTGGAAGACTTGAGGTAGAGACCTAAATTCATCACCTTATCTGCTACAACGATATCGCCGGGATTCATTTTAAGCCAAACATTTTCTCCACCTAATGGCTCACTTGAAAACAAAAGATGATGTACAGGGCCTTTTTTAACCGGGTTCTCGCAGCTAAAAGAAAGTGAAGTACACGAGTCGCGTTGCGAGCAAAGAGTTTTATGACTGCTATAATATAAGTCTTTACCACCATGGTGAGCGGCAACGAGCTCCCCATTAGAAAGTAAAAAACTCAAATAAGTCTGGGTAGGGTCACCGTCATCAACCAATCGGTAGGGACCAATAATATCTACAATATCATCAATCGCGGTCGCAATGACTGATCGGATCAGTTCATTTGTAACATCCCCTTGCTCCAGAAGGTTGTGTTTAAGCAGATAACTCAACAGCACAAAGAAAATAACTTCACTATCGGTATCTCCAAGGATAAATCGACTTAACTCTTCATCGACCAGTCCCAGCAAAGGCTTTCGATACTTAGGAAAATCTCTTATGTGGCCATTATGGGCAAACACCCATTTACCGTATTGAAACGGGTGTGTATTAACCACCGATAAATCCCCTTCGGTAGCACGACGAATGTGAGCAATCACCGTTTCTGATGATACCACCCCAGAAATTCGTCTGAACAAACTGTCATCAATAGCTGAGGATACGCTTTTAATCAAATGAGGCGCGCCAGAACGGTAGTAAGCCACTCCCCAACCATCGGGGTGAATCTGACTTTGAACCATCAAGGCATTTTCCGCCCCAACCAAGCTAGCATGAACCCCACTCGCGACCTTAGATCTAAAACCAAATAAACGGCACATTATGATAGGTTCCTATTTGAAGACAGTTTTCTGCTTTGAATACTATTATAACAGGTCTTATCTACTCTAAAGAGAATAGGACCATTATAACACCTTTAAAGTCTCTCCGGACTGTTATATAACTCGTCTATCAAATTTACTGAAAATAACAATTACGATATTCCTCGATCTTGGAGTGATCGAATAGCAAAAGGACGAGTCATGAAATTAGGAATCATCTGCGGTAGCCACCGAAAAAATTCACAAAGTTTTAAAGTCTCTAAATACATCGAAAAATCATTTACTAAGATATTCAAGGACTCTTGTTACCTCCTGAACCTAGGCCAAAACCCCATTCCGTTATGGGACGAGTCTATTTGGCAGGGAGACCAGGACTGGAAGAATCTTTGGGACCCGATTTCAGCCAAACTAGAGGAATGCAACGCCTTCATATTCGTAGTACCAGATTGGAGCGGGATGGCTCCATCTGGAGTTAAAAACCTATTTCTAATGTGTGGTGGAGCCTCAGGAGTTTTAGCTCACAAGCCCTCATTATTGGTCGGCGTATCATCGGCTCGTGGTGGCAGCTACCCCATTGCCGAACTACGGATGAGCAGTTACAAAAACACCCGTATTTGTCATATTCCCGAACATTTAATTATTGGAAACGTTGAACAAATGTTAGAAGCGGAACCGGCCACTAATGAAGACGATAAGTATCTCCGAGGGCGCATAGACTACTCTTTAAAGGTACTCGACAAATATGCTGAAGCTTTAGATTTAGTAAGAGCTAGCAATATTATTGATGCAAAGACCTATCCATTTGGAATGTAATAACGCTATTGAACACTTTCTGAGGTTGCTAAAAACTTCAGATCAGGGAATTTTTCATACAGAAGTTTAAGCCGCCACTCATCATTTAAAAGAAGACAAGGTTTGTCATGTTGATCATAACAAACATGTTGACCTTGAGCCTTGATAAACTTCTCAACATCTTCGGCATCTCCCTCCACCCAACGCGCAGCTTTGTAAGGCAAACTCGTCAACCGAACGTTGACGCCATACTCATTTTCAATTCGGAATTTAACTACATCAAACTGTAAAACCCCAACAACACCTAAGTACTGATCATTTGAAACAACTGGTCGAAATACTTGAACCGCACCTTCCTCCGAAAGCTGATTGAGCGCCTTGTGAAGTTGTTTGGACTTAAGGGGGTCAGTTAGATCAACCCGAACAAAATGCTCCGGGGCGAAAACAGGAATACCCGTATAATAAAGGGTTTCTCCCTGAGATAAAGTATCACCAATCTTAAAAGTCCCAGGATCATGGATCCCCACGATATCTCCGGCAAATGCTGAATCTACAAGGCTACGATCTTTTGCCATGAACTGAGTCGGTCGACTCAACCGAAGCTCTCTACCCAAACGCACGTGATAAGCTTTCATCCCCCTTTCAAACTGTCCGGAACAAATTCTCATAAACGCAACGCGGTCACGATGACTCGGGTCCATATTCGCCTGGATTTTAAAGATGAAAGCCGAAAACTTATCTTCGTTAGGTTGAACCATCCGTTCTTTAGCGTCGCGGCCATAGGGTGCTGGCGCGAGCTCAACGAGATGATCTAATAAAGTTTCGACTCCAAAGTTATTTAAAGCACTACCAAAAAATACCGGTGCTAACTCTCCCTTTAAATACCTCTCTAAAGAGAACGAATCACCAGCTCCCTCCAATAACTCAATTTCCATCCGCAGTTGTTCTGCAGCTTCGCTTCCTAGTTCTTCATCAATAATAGGAGAGTCTAGAGTAGATTCTGACAGCTGTACTGGTTTTGAATGATCACCGCTTCTATCAAACAAACTTAGACGAGCTGTTTGCCTATGATAAACTCCTAAAAAGCGGTCCCCCATTCCAATCGGCCAAGTCATCGGGTAGGTTTGAATTCCAAGTACCTTCTCGATTTCGTCCAAAAGTTCGAAAGGCTCACGACCCTCGCGGTCCATTTTATTGACGAAGGTCATAATCGGGGTCTTCTGCATCCGACAAACTTCAAATAATTTCTTGGTCTGAGCCTCAACACCGCTCGCAGCATCAATAAGCATGAGCGCACTATCAACAGCAGTTAATGTTCGGTAGGTATCTTCAGAGAAATCCTGGTGACCCGGGGTATCGATAAGATTAATCGCATGATCTTTATAGGGAAAGTTCATAACTGAGCTGGTTACAGAGATCCCGCGTTGCTTCTCTAGTTCCATCCAGTCGGAAGTCGCGAACTTCTTAGACTTCTTCGCCTTAACCACTCCGGCCATCTGGATAGCACCACCATACAGCAATAGCTTCTCTGTAATAGTGGTTTTACCTGCATCCGGATGGGATATAATGGCAAAAGTCCGTCTTTTTGCTATTTCCTTATCAATATTCATATCATTCAACGCTTTCTACATAGAAAAAAATCTATACCCTGCTATTATCTTATGACCTTATATAGAACTAGGTTCACAAATAAAAGAGGAAATAAGGATGAATACTACCACACCAAATATTGCTGTTTTCTGTGACTATGAAAACCTCGCAATTGGTGCCAAAGAAGCAAAATTTGATAAATTCGACTTAAGCATCGCTCTAGAGCGAATTTTAGATAAAGGCAAAATTGTTTTCAAAAAAGCCTATTCGGATTGGAGTCGCTACAAAGACGACCGGCGCCAACTTCACGAACATGCATTTGAATTAGTGGAAATCCCTCATGTCTCGTACTCGGGTAAAAACTCCGCAGATATTCGCTTAGTCGTGGATGCGTTAGACCTTTGTTATACCAAGCCCCACGTCAGCACCTTTGCCATACTTAGTGGTGATAGCGACTTTTCTCCGTTAGTAAGTAAACTTAGAGAAAACAACAAAGAAGTGATCGGGCTAGGAATAAGGCACAGCTCCAGTAACTTATTAATTGAAAACTGCGATGAATTCATTTTTTACGATGATCTTTTCAAGAAAAGAAAAACTAAAGCTCGAAAACCATCTAGTTCCAAAAAGACCGAAGGCAAACAGTCGATTGGAAAAGAATTAAACAAACCTCAAGAGGAAGCATTGGAACTGGTAATTAAAACGACTGACGTCATGATCGAACAACGTGAAGGACTACTATGGGGACCGACCATTCGTCAGGCGATCAAACGTAAAAGACCCAGTTTTTCAGAGTCTGACTATGGTTTTGTTAATTTTAACGGTATTTTAGAGGAAGCTCAAAAACAAGGGCTGTTAACTCTCAGAAAAGACAATGAAACTGGTCACTACGCCGTACTGTCTTTAACCTCAGCTGAGAAAGAGTAAGCCACTAAAAATACTATACTTATAATATCTTCGAATCGTTCTTGCTATGCTACCTAGTCTGACTATAATCGCCCACCGGCGAAAACATCAGCCTATAGACAGCATCAGGAGCCATCATGACGGAACAAAATAACAAGCCTTCGCCTGAAGAAATCCAAAAAGAGTTCGAAGACTTTGTAAAAAAAAGATTTGGGGATCAAGTCCAAGTAATTTCTCAACAGTTTGCTCCCGGCCAAGGTCCGGATGATCTCCATAGCCCTGTAGCAGATCATATAGATCATGCTGACGAACCAAAAGAATTTGACCTGAATTTTCGTTATAAACCACGAGACATTAAAAAACACCTCGATCGTTTTGTGATTAAACAAGATGACGCTAAAAAAGCTTTGGCTATTGCCGTCTGCGATCACTACAACCATGTCAGAGACTGTCATGAATCTCCTGACAGCAAAGTCGAAGAATACTCCAAGCAAAATGTTTTAGTGTTAGGACCGACCGGTGTTGGAAAAACTTACCTTATTAAACAAATTGCGAAGTTAATTGGCGTTCCCTTTGTAAAGGCAGATGCAACTCGTTTTAGTGAAACTGGTTATGTCGGTGGGAATGTCGACGATTTAATCCAAGACTTAGTGCAACAAGCCGACGGAGATATTGAGCTAGCTCAATATGGAATTGTTTACCTCGATGAGGCTGACAAATTAGCCGCTTCTGGAAGTCACCGGGGTAAAGACGTCTCAGGACGTGGGGTTCAATTTGGGTTATTGAAACTAATGGAAGAGACCGATGTAGACCTCAGCTCTGGCAACGACATGCGTTCACAGATGCAAGCGTTTATGGAGTTTCAAAAAAAGGGTCAGCTAGACTCTAAGGTGATTAACACCCGTCACATACTCTTTATTATTAGCGGTGCCTTCACAGGGTTGTCAGACATCATCAAGGATCGACTCGACCATAACAGCATCGGGTTCAATCAAAGTATCAAAGATAACTTTGACAGCGATGACCTCCTTAAGCACACCACGACTCAAGATTTAATCGACTTTGGCTTTGAGCCAGAGTTTGTCGGCAGATTGCCCATCCGAGTATCTTGTGAACACTTAGAACAAAAAGACCTCTTCGAGATTCTCAAGAATTCCGAGGGTTCTATTATCAAACAATATATCAGGGCTTTCGCAGCCTATGGCGTCGAAGCTAATTTTGAGGAAGACGCACTCAATAAAATTTCTGAATATGCAGCTCAAGAAAAGACTGGTGCGCGAGCGCTCATGACCGTTTGCGAGAGAATACTCCGAGAATTTAAGTACGAACTACCCTCGTTAAATCTCAAAAAATTTGAGGTAACGGAAAGCCTAATCACATCCCCTGAGCAGCACCTTAAAAAACTCCTAGAAGACCACCAGCCTATGGGGGATATGCACTCGCGAGCAAATGAAATAGAAGAGTTTTCGCTCTCCTTTTTTGACCAGCATCACATGAACCTATTATTCACCGAAGATGCCATAAACTTAATATGCGAAGAAGCTGACACTCAAAATATAACTCCCCTGGAGCGATGTAAATCGGTTTTCAAGAGCTACGAACATGGACTAAAGCTAGTCCAACAAAATAGTGGTCAAAATGAGTTTTTAATTACGGATGAGGTTGTTAAAAATTCTAGAGATGCACTAGAAAAATGGATCAGAGAAAGCTACGAAAAAAGTACTTCCACTCTGTTAAATTAAAATAAGAAGGTTTATAGTTACTAGTTGAATAGACCTCTAAGGTAATTCCAAGCACTTTTGGCCCCGTTACTTACGGAGCTAAAAAAACCTCTTACTCCACTACCCGTTCCGCCACCACTATTGTTAGTATTGGTGGTGGGATTATTGGTTGTATTTGGATCGTTTGCTATTGTGGTATCAAGCATAATATTAAACTGCCCAACTAAATCAGCAGTGCTATTTTGTTGTACCTGTTGTTGGTCAAACCGACCACTACCGTCTGGAGTGATATTACAGTCAGCCGTGGTTCCACACTTAGTTAAGTCACGAGCCAATATCACAATCGTACTCGTTCCTGTAGCTCCGGAGGGAATAGCACCTTTAAGACTATGCTGCCCAGAAGAACTCTCCAACCGCACACCAGAAGGGCCTGAAAGGATTCCAATTGCTAATGAAGTCGACGTGAAGTTTTCTATAACTACCGGGAGACCGCCTAGGGAATCGAAATCTAGGCTTTTCACTGAGATGGTCTGACTACTATCTTGACCGTTAAGAGTTATACGTGCGCTTACCGTGGGGTCTGGGGTATCATTAAGCCCCTGCTGTTGAATAGCAGTATCAGCGGACGTCGGAGCTGGGTTCGAGCTAGGCTTTTTCGAGTTTTTACATCCAGTTGAAAGCCCTAAAACAATGATCGCCAAATATAAGTAATTTATGCTCATGATAACCTCTCATTAAACCAACGAAATAAAGGGACTCGCCCTTTGAGGTTATTCGGAAAAATAAGAGGGCTCTTTAGTAAAGAGCCCTCATCAAATTATAAACAACTAATATAAAAGACTATTTTAATGGTTTTTATATATTAAAAACCTAGCCCTGAGCTGTCGCTAGCTTTTTTGAACTCCTTGTTTTTTTCCAGCCCTCTAACCAATAAACAAATGAACTAGCAATAAATGTTGAAGACCAGGTCGCTGCAATCACCCCGATTGCCATAGCAGCTGCAAAGTTCCAAATTTGAGCCGATCCAAATATCAAAACTCCAATCAAAGCCATGATCGTTGTCACAGATGTGTTAATGGTCCGAGTTAATGTTTCACTAATAGAAAAATTGATATTTTCCTTCAACAACCTTTTGGGATGGAGCGTAATGTTTTCACGAATACGGTCATAGATGACAATGGTGTCGTTAACAGAATACCCCACTACCGTTAACAGTGCGGCGACGGAGGTCAAATCAAAAGAGCGGCCAAAGATGATATAAAACCCTAAGATGATAAACACATCGTGAACCATCTTCACGATCGCTCCCGGAGCGAAACGCATATCAAACCGAAGCCCGATGTAGATAAAGACACCAATAAGTGCCCACAGTACTGATAAAGCACCCTGACTACGTAATTCTTTACCAATTTGAGGCCCTACAAAGTCGACCCTTTGAACATCGGGACCAAATTCAACCAATTCCTTTTTAAATACCTCGCTCAGATTCATCGCAGCAGATTGACCTTCGTCGTCAGTATCTCCCCTATCAAAACGAAGTAAGTATTTTTTAGCCGACCCTTCTAAAGACTGTGGAGTTAAGTTTCTAACACCAGCCTTCTCTGCAGCTAGCCGAATATCTTTAGAAGTAATATCTTTTGCAAAGAAGACTTCCATTTCCGTACCGCCAGCAAAATCGACTGACCAGTTAACCCCCTTCACACTCCCAACACCAATAACAATCAGTGCGGCAGCAATTCCAATAAAGGAAGCGGTCTTGCCAAAGTCGACAAAGTTAAATTTGAAGTTTGCCGTCATATCAGAGCTACCTGCTCCGAGCCAATTACGCATCGCAGCTTCAGAAGATCGTCGTGCAAGTTTCAATTCAAAGAATAAGCGAGTGCAGTAAAGAGAGGTAAACATAGAAACAACTAGACCAATAATCAGAGTTATTGCGAACCCACGAATCGGCCCCGAAGAGTTCGTTTCCAGCAAGACAAGTGCAGCAATTAAAGTAGTTACGTTAGCATCAATGATGGTCCAGAAGACTTTATCAAAACCATCAGCTACCGCTTTTATCGCATTTTTACCGCCCCGAAGCTCTTGTCTTATTCTCTCGTTAATCAAAACGTTCGCGTCAACAGCCATACCCAAAGTCAAAATAAAACCAGCAATACCAGGGAGAGTTAGCGCAAAACCAAATCCAGCCATAAGAGCTAAAAGGAAAACACCGTTAAGAACCAGCGCCACACAAGCAATCGCACCTGGTCGACGGTAATAAAGCAGCATAAATGCCAAGACCAAGGCGAGACCAAATAACACGGCCTCAACTCCTCGTTGGGCTAACTCAGGACCGAGACTTGCCCCGACTTGCCGCTCTTCCAATACTTCGATCGTAGCCGGTAAAGCACCTGACTTTAAAATAAGAGAAAGCTCAGTAGCCTCCTCAAGCTTCTGGTTGTAACCACCGCGGCCCAAGTTAATCACAGCATTACCGCCAGTAATTTTAGCCTGTATCGTCGGGGCCGAGACAACCAAATCATCAAGAACAATAGCCATGCGTTTTTGCACATTAGCGCCAGTTATTTCACCAAAGCGCTTTCCGCCGGGACCAGTAAATCGCAGTGATACCGCAGGGCTTCTGTCCAAACTACCTGAGTCCTGAGTAATACCAGTATCTAAAATATCCTCACCAGTAAGTTCCGTCGCAGCCATCACCACATAGCTAGTAAAGCGAGCCTTTTTACCACCGGCAATCTCTACTCTTTCAAAAAGAAGTTCACGATCTTTAGGTACACTGCTTTTAAGGTACTCGTAGATTTGATCTCGATTTTCTCCCGAAAATTGAACTTGGGTACCGGTATTTTCCACCGTAACACCTTCAGGTGGCGTTAGCGCAAGTGTGGTGAATCCGGTAAAATTATCATCGACAATTTTAAACTGTAGCTGCGCTGTCCGGCCAAGTAACTCCTTGGCTTTTTCAGGATTACTAAAACCAGGAAGCTGTACCAAAACCGAACCATCATGACGTCGGTTAATTAATGGCTCAGATACACCCCACCTATCGACACGAGTCCGAATAACCCGTTCCGCTTGCTCCAAAGCGCCCTGTTTAATACGCTTCATCTGGTCATCGTTATAACCATACTCTAGAACGGCACCATCACGACTTACTTGCCGCAGTCCCGGGTATTCATCACTAAATTTTTCCTTGAATACCCCTACATCACTCCCCTCATCCAGCTCGATGTGAAGCTTTTGCTTACCTTTGATAACGAAAGCTGTTTTAAGAGGCAGTTTATTATCTAAGGCCCAACGTGAGACCTCGGTTCCTATTCTGTTTAGTTTATTATCAATCGCACCGTCGGTATTCACTCCAAGAACCAGCTGAACACCACCCTGGAGATCTAATCCCAACTTCACATGATCTTGAGGCAACCAATCCGGTATCGCTTCCTTAACCTTTTCTTGGTCGATTCGAACCTCTTTAGGTAATGAAAAATATATGATGGTCGGAGCAACCATATACAACCCAACAAGCGTCAATACTGAAACAACTAGAATCTTCTTATTCATTACCCCTGAAACTCCTTTAATTACATTGGAAACAGTTTATCTATATATCATATAAGCAAGTAAAATTGGTATACCGAATCTTGATAAAATTCGTTTAAATCTCATATATCACTAGAAAACAGATGTGTAATATGCTATCCATTTCAGTATGTTATCACAATTTTTGAGTATTATTACTGGTTTCACCCTCTTTAATGACCGACTTTTCCGAGCCGGAGCAGCTGCTCTAGTTGCGGCCGCGATCGTTTTTTTCCTGATGCCTTTTTTTATAAGATATCTACAAAAACAAAATGCCACATCTGATTTCGACCAGAATAGCACCAAGAAGTCTCCGCCTATTTTTGGAGGAATGCTCCTTGTTTTCGCAATTGTGGTATCTACTTTTAGTTTTTCTATATTAAACCCTTATGCGATCAGCATTCTGATTATCATGCTGGCATATTCCGCAATCGGTGGTGTTGACGACTTCATGAAGATCCGGGCCAAACGTTTAGTTCTCGCCGGTAAACTTGAGAAAAAAGACTACCAAGAAAAAGCAGACGGTATCTCTTCAAGTATCCGCTTAATCCTGTACTTTCTATTTTCAATTGTAGTCGCGGTATTTGCCTATAAACTGATCCCAGGACTTGATGGTCATATCACTGTTCCTTTTGTCAAAGCAGAGGTCTGGAATCCCTATCTACCGAACTGGGCCTTTATTTTATTTATTAGCTTTATCACCACATCGACCGCAAACGGCGCAAACTTCACCGACGGCTTAGACACCTTGGTATCCGTGCCGATCATTACTACCGCCGCTTTTGTTGGGGCTGTTGCCTACATCTCTGGCAACGCAATTTTCTCTGAATACCTTTTATTGCCCCACCTTCCAGGTGTGGATGAGCTTTTGCCAATCTGTGCTGCAATTATCGGAGCCACCCTTGCATACCTTTGGTACAACTGCCCACCAGCCCAAATATATATGGGCGATGGCGGCTCGATAGGTATCGGCGGCGCAATAGGAATGATGTTTGTTTTAGTTAAAGCAGAACTATTCGTACCTATCGTAGGAATCATATTTCTCGCAGAATCGATTTCTGTTGTAATGCAGATATCCTATTTCAAACTTACAAGAAAGCTATCCGCTGACAAACAAGGTCGAAGAATCTTTCTACGGGCACCTATCCATGACCATTTTAAATTAAAATGGAAAGACTCCTACCAAGGAGATATCCCTTCAGTAAACTCAAAGGTTATCTGGCGATTTCACCTTATTTCTATTCTCGGGGCTATCGTAGGTAGTTTGATTTTTTTCAAAATCAGATAGAATGAAAATACTTAAATATCTTTTATCACGCCGGTTGACACAACTTCTTTTATTTTCACAACTGAACATCCTGCTGCCGACGTGATTTTATCTTGATCGGAACCAAAATAATGCCCGCGAATATTTCTTCCTTTTTTAGGTTTCTTAGAGTTCATTAGCAATAAGTCATACTCAGCTGTTTCTCGAATCACACTCTTAACATAATCACTGCCGGTAATGATTTTGTATGTCGATGATTGCGTACATATCTTCGTTAAACCTAGCATATGAGACTTAGCGCTATCCTTATCTGCATCGGACGAGGTCTTATCCAGATAAACCATGAAAGTTAGCCTCGCACCAAAAATATCGGCGAAATGACCTGCAGTATCTAAAAGAAGGTCATCTATGCTCTCCATATGTACGAGGACCAGTATTTTCCGTATATACCTAACACCAGCATCTCGAAAAGTTATAATATTACAATTGAGGTGGTCTTCCAACCAACCCATTTGCTTATGAAGAGTGAAAGTTCCACTTGTCCTTCCTCCCCATTCTTTAACTAGCCATTGGCTATGCAGACGGTTACTAATTTCGTATACGATATTATAGATATCGTGAGCAACCATAGGGTCGAAATGAATCGAAGCAGACTTTTCTTCCTGCATTGCAACGAGGCGCCGCCTTAAGGAACGGATAGAAGAATTCTCATAACCATAAAAATTACTTAAATCAGTTTGCTCAGGAACCTCTGTTAAATGCACGACCTCGACAAACTTATCGCTACCAGACAAGGCTAATCCCATTTCTATCAACACTTCCGGTGACCGCTCATTTCCAAATAAAGCAACAATGACCTTGGCATCACTCGGAAGAATCGACCGCATGTTTTCAATAACTTCAGTATCATCGTTGATTTCTTCATCGCCACGATTGAGGTCCGAACGATTCATACGGATACCAACGACCCCACGCCGGCTAGTACGAGGTCTGGCATAAACAAAATAAAGGACTGTTCCAACTGCCGTTACACTAGCAATTGACAATATAGAAACGGTCCCCATACCAACCAGTAATACCAGTCCAGACACCACTCCAAAGATCTGCAAAAACGGATAAAACGGCGCCTTAAACTTGGGTTGATACCACTGTACCCGGGTCTCTCTTAAAATGATCACAACGATATTTTCAACGACATAAATAAGCAGAATAAATGCACTAGCAAATTTAGCGATTCCCTCCGCTTGTACAAAACAAACGATCCCAGCAACGATTATTCCAGACATCGCAATACTATAAATAGGTGTTTTAAACCGGTTATTAATAACACCTACAAAAGATGGGAGAAGCGCATCTCGACTCATCGCGAAAGGAAATCGCGACGCCGCGAGGATCCCCGAGTTTGCCATCGACGCCATAGTCAATACAGCAACGATCGCTGCAAGATATGCGATATTACTGCCACCGACCTTCAAAGCAAAAGTATAAATTGGTTTATAGTCGTTACGAAGAAGCTCATAGGGAATGTTACCGACTAGAATAAAACTCATTCCGCAATAGAAAACCGTCACAACGAGTAAGGATATAATGATCCCCCTAGGGAGGTTTCTTTCTGGTTTTTTAACTTCCTCCGCTATAGCTGCGACCTTGGTAACACCAGCATAGGAAACAAAAACAAGGCCTGAAGCTGCTAATAAACCGTCGATACCATTTGGAAACATCGGCACCATTTTATCAAATGAAAATTCTTGTAGGCCCAGAACTCCCAAGCCGGTAAGCCCCAGTAGCGACATAATCACAATTGCAATGACAGCCCCACCGACCTTACCAATTCCCGCTATATTCAAGACAATAATTGCTGCCAATATGCTTATTGCCATAACCTTTAAAGGTAAAGTCGTGACCACCGCTAAATAAGCGCCTATACCAATAAGGGCAAATGCACTCTTTAAGAGCAACGCCAGCCATAAGCCCAAACCACCGATCATCCCCACCAACGGCCCAAAGGTACGCTCTATATAAACGTATGTTCCACCAGACGTCGGCATGGCCGTGCCTAACTCAGCTTTACTTAGGGCGGCGGGTAACACACAGATCGCAGCTATTAAATAAGCTAACCAAAGCGAAGGACCACTTAAGGAAATCGCAACACCCGGCAACACAAAAATACCGCTACCTAGCATTGAACTAATGCTGATAGAGACCACTGTACCTAGGCTGAGTCGTCGAGCTAGATCTTCATTATTAGCCATTAAACACCTTTGGAAGGAGTACTAACTTTAATAATAACATTGATTTAGGGGGTTTTGCTAGATCTGAACATTAAATTACTAAGAAGGCCTTATATCCACTCTGGGTTGATATCTAATCCTCGTGAAGGTCTGATGCTATTGACGTTTTTTTGCTTTTTACTTTCGACCCAAGACTTTGTATCGAACGAGGCCGTACTCTGGCGTTTTCGTATTTCAGCTATGTAGATGCTACAGCAGTTCTTACAAGTAAGTTGGGGAGCAGCTTTACCATTATATTCACGGTGAGTTAAACAAACTAATCGAGCCATATGACACATCCATCCTCTAAAGGGCTAATACCAGCCTACTCAAAGAAGTGCAGTGATCATGCCAGTGTAAGTATTAATGTTTATTCAATAATTTAAAGTAGTTACAAGTAATCTGACAGCTCGTATGTATAGATTATAAACACTTTAGTGGCGATATTTTATCCGAAACAAAGGAGGAGACCAATCTAGGGTCCGTCTGGGAACTACCAGAACTTAGCTCGCTAATGCGGCAGACTTTGAATCTCTTTTAAACTCAAGTTTGAAAAGGTTTTGATAAACTTTGCGACTCACTCCGGGACGAGACTCAATAAGTTTGAGGAATGCCGATTTATCAGCCCTCCACAAAGTACTTTTACGGTCGACATTAAGCTCGGCACCCTTAGCCTCGTCTAGCAATAACCACTCGACCCCAACCACATCACCTTCGTGGTAGACACCTGTACCCGAGTTCACTTCACCTGTTAAAACAATAAAAAATTCATCTGGAGATCGATCTGAGGAAATCAACGGGTCTGAATGTTCATCTATAATTACACGAGATCCAATACTCCAAAAAAAGGAAATGTCAGCGGAGTTCAAACCATCGAAGATACGGCTGCCCATAAAACTATTGGGAATACTATCTGTCACACCCGGTTCATCTTGAACCGATTCTCCGGGTGTCACTATCACTGTTTTTAGGTCTTCATCATCTTGAAAAGATTTTTCACGAAGCTTAACCTCTTTGGCCTTCTCTGTATTGTCGGATTTCTCATAACACCTTGCAGCAGCAACATAGTTCTCAGCCCGCTCATAGTAAGCCGCAGCATCCACGTAGTTTTCTTTTTTCTCATAAACTTGTGCTACAAGTTCTTGTGATGAAATCTTTTTAAACATATTAAGCAAGTTAGAAAGGTACTGCTCATCAACTTGATCGATCAAATACTGACTTATGTCTTTGGTAGATCTCAGGTAATACTGACTTGCTTGCCCCACTCGATCGGCAGCTAACAAATCAATAAGTAACGGTGCGAGACTACTGTGCGCTGAGAGCAGGTCCGCTAAAAAAAGCTTCTCATCACCTTGAAGTAATTGACTATGAATAAAGGTAAGCTCTTCGTTTGATAGATATAATTCCTTCACATCATCTACTAGATCGCAGGCATTTTTATAGCACTCTATTGCTTGTTTGGGTTTGCTACTTTTAACATAATATCGGGCCGCATCACGAACATTGCCAATGTCTACGTAGCAGTTGGCAGCCTTGGTATATTCCCCGGCTTCAGCAAAACTCTCGGCAGCTTGAAGCACTTTACCAGCTTCCTGGGAACAGTTAGCCGCTTCTTTGGGCATTTGGGCTAACTGATAACAACGGGTAGCTTTGTCCCACATACCGTGTTGAGAATACATCGCACCGGCGCGTTCCGGGTTTTGAAATTTCAGAAGGATATTTGCGGCCTCATCAATATAGCCTTTGCTTTCAAGCAGACCAATCGCTTCACGTACATAACCTATCGATTCTAGCAGTTGCGCTGCAGATACAAACTTACCAAATGAAATCAAATTCTTTGCGGTTTCAAGCACCTGTTTATCGCGGCCATTAGGATTTCTCTGGTCGCTCTTTCTCCTAGCTTTAGATCTGTTACCCCTCTTCATAAGATGAGAAAGATAAAGTATCGCAGCTATAATGCTAAAAATAACAAGGTACTGAGCGTACTTAGGAAGTTCTGAGACAATTTTATATAAAAAAATCACTAACGCTCTCGATGAGTTTAATTAATCTTATAAGATAAGCCAACATCAAACTGAGTGTCTGTTGCCGCAGTTTTTTTACCGTAGTAATCTTCTTTCGACGCCATAGATAGTGTATAAGTGAATTTCATCGAAAAATTCTTATTCAATGCGATCGACAACCCCGCACCGCCATTTGGTGAAGGACCGCTACCAGTCTCTCTCACGGGATCCTTGCCTTCTTCTTTCGTGTCAATAACGTAGTACTTCATCGCCATACCACCGAAGATGTAAGGAGTAAATATTTCACCTGCAAATAAAACAACAAAAAGATTCACAGTGTGAGCGGTCTGTCTAATATCTTGCTCACGGTAAACAAGTTCCTTAGGTTCATCTTCCGCAGCTTTGTTCTCATAACCTTCTTGGTGTTGAAAGGCTTGAGAATATGCATACCCAAGACGAATATACGACCCTAAGTCTACCGAAATCGACCCCTTACCAGACACGGTAGAAAGCTCTTGCAAGCCCAGGTGACTCTTGCTTTGAGACCCAGCAATTCCCAAGGTAATACCTGCTCGCAACTCGCTTGCAGTCAACGTCGATAATAGAACAACTAATAGTAAATACAGTTTTGCCATACGATCCCTCGATAGGTTATGCTTTTCAGTTAGCAGACCAAATTTGATTGGTATACACTGCTTATTATAGCATGATATTATGCTTAAATTAGAAGGCCCGGCAACTTATGCCGAGTCATGAACGTATGGCAAGACAGGGCTTTGAGAGAGTATGAACTACCGAATAGGAGTGGTCGGCGTATTTATCGATTCTAACAGCCGTCTGTTAGTTTGCGAACGTAGTAACCGTCGTGGTGCCTGGCAGTTCCCTCAAGGGGGAATGGATCCAGGAGAGACACCAGAGCAGGCGATGATACGTGAAGCCGAAGAAGAACTCGGTTGCAATGAATTTAAAATACTATCTGGGTCTCAGACCATGACTCAGTATGACTTCCCTAAAGAAGCTTCCTTCAAAATAGCAAAGCAGTACACCGGACAAAAGCATCATTGGTTTCAGCTGCAATTTTTAAATAACTGCCTACCAAATCTAGAGCAATCTGACGGTGAATTTTGTGCATATAAATGGGTTAATGTTGAAGAGTCTCTCGATAAAGTCGTTTATTGGAAGAAAGACGCTTACCGACACGGATTAAAACTACTTGGTTTTTCGGAGTAATAGATGTCAAAGGTCTCGCTGTTAAATATGATCATTGGGTTTGTCGTCATTTTTTGTTCGGCTTGTTTAGGAATTTTTATCGCAACAGATATCAGTGATAATTTCATACGTCACAGCGAGGATTTAAATTCGTGGTACAACACCTTAAGACGTAGCGCCCATGGACATTTCAACTTATTCGGCATCATTCATATCTTATTCGGTTTAACTCTGCCCTACTCTATTTGGTCGTTTGCAGTAAAAAGATGGCAGACCTACTTTTTAGCGTTTGGAACTCTCGCTATGGGTCCCGGCTTATGGATTAGAGCAATGGTGGAACCATCTGATCAAATTGATGGTGTCGGGATTATTTTGGGACTTTTTATTTCTCTAGCATTGATAACAATGATATCCCACGCCGCAGGAATCTTAGGCAAGTATAACCGCATTAAGTCGTAAGTTGAATATTAGCTAACTTTTTTTAAATCTAAAAGTAGGTCGTCAGCTCTCTCAATAAGATCTGGCTTCTTCAGCCGGGATGTACTAGCTTTACCTCGCAAAAGATCCAATAGAGTTTTATTATCAGAAACCAAGGCCGATAGTTCCAGCAACATCTTGCGTTTTTTAAGACCTAAGTTAATAAAATCTTGAATTTCATCTACCGTAAAAGGCTTCCTTAGAAAACCATCCGCTAAATTATCGATCTTCTCTTGTTTTTCTTCATCAACAAACTCACCACTAATAAGGAACACGGGAATAGAAGCATCAAAATTCCTTATTCTTTTAAGTAGCTGTAGACCATCGGTACGAGGCATTCTAATATCGCTAAGCACAAGATCAATTGTCTTAGTTTTCAAAACTTCAGAAGCCTCATTAGCGCTTTTAACTACGACGACTTTTGAAAAAAACTTATTTAAATGAATTTTAAAAAACTTCAGTAGAGTTTGGTCGTCATCAACTACCATTATATAACTATCACGGTCGTAATTTATTTTTGATCCGTCAGACATTATTTTACCTTCCGTTTTTTTGCCTTAGCAATAATTTCTTTAACCTTAGCTTGCTCAACTTTACAGGTTCCATTTTTTACGAACTTCCATTCATCGGGGTCATATTCGGTTTGAGCTGCTCCGGCACACCCATGCTTCTTAGCAGCACAACTGTTCTCAGTAGCTTTGGCAATGCCTTTACATTTTTCAGAATCCTTCGGAGTCGCATGGGCCTCGCCCAACTTAGGTGCCGAAAACAAGCCAAGTAGCAATAACCAAAATATCTTTGTATTATCAATCATTTATACTTATCCCACTCTTACTATTAATGTCATCAATATAGACTCTCGCCATTTCATTAATCCTATCATTTTTCCCGCGCACTTGCCCAACTTCATGAAACAACCGCAACGCAACCTGAGGTTTATTGTACTTAGTCATAAGTAAAACCGCCAAGTGAAATCTAGCAGTAGAATTATCAGGGTCTAGGTCAATGGCGCGATTCAAATCAGACATAGCATCCTCATAGCGCCCCATCTTCTTGCGGCATAACGCCAAGGCGATATAGGCATTTACGTCACCTGGTGAGGCATTAATAGCTTTTTGAAGATTTATCTCAGCGGTATCGAGCTGTCCAACCGCTAACATTGAATTTGCCCGATTAACTAACGCTGGTGCATAAGTCGGCACAACTTTCAAAGCACTATCAAAGTATTTTTGAGCCTTGGTATGGTCCCCTTGACGCTGGTAAACAACGCCTCTGAGGTTGTAAAGACTCGCACTTTCCCCACATCTATCAAGACCCTGTTTCGCAATAAACTCGGCGATCTGGATTTTATCATCTTTCAGATAAGAGTACGCAAGACTGGCATATCCTGGCGTGAAAGTTTTATCGACTCCTAAAAGGTCGCTGATAATCTTACGCCCCGACTTAACGTCGTTGGCACCCAGGTAAGTTAGAGCCAGTATATACTTGTAAAGAAAAACTGTTTTACGATTATCTGACCCCCCTGATTCAATCGTATTCTTAACTTGCCCTAATACTTGAAAGGCATCTTCGACACGATATGTCCTTAGATACAGTTTAGCTATCTCCAGAAGCACATCTGTTCGTTCAGAATCGATTCTATGTGCGCGCATAAAACTAGCTTTTGCAGCTGCGTAACGGCCCAAAACGAGTTGTTGTCTACCTAAAGTCAACAACTCTTCAGAAGTGTCAGCCTGAGGACTAGAGTTCAATTTTTGCTCTAATAAATTTCTTTCGACAGAGTTTGGAGCTGGTTTAAAGAAAGACTTCCAGTCAATTGTTTCATAGTGCTCTAGAACTATTGGCTTATTGGTACGGTTTGCATCTGGTTGTTCCAGTTTAACTGCTGAGCGCTTCATATCTATATCAAGATTCTCGGGAGACTTCAGCGGAGTATTAGTAAAACACCCATATAGGAGTCCAGCGGCTAAGATTGAAAATATCAAACTAGAATAATTCATCTACGGACTCCATTGAGTTGGTATATCAGTATACGATGCCGTCGGTAAGGAATCTATAGACTCATTATCATCTATAACTCCATAACCTGATAGGCGGATAGAGGACTTTTTAATCCATTCATTGTTAACATATTGCCGTGGGTCTTTACGCCTTTCGAGCAAGTTGTTACTAAGGTATTTTTTAGCGATGCGCCGAAGCCGCTCGGAAGATTTTTTAGATTTGTCACCAAGACTGGCACCATTACCTGCAAGCTTACTTCTAGAGACTCCACTCAAATCATCAGCATAGTCTTCAGAGGTCTCGGCAATTAGATATCGAGCTTGCGGAGCCCATTTAGGATCATTACCATTCACTACATCAGAGTAATGTTGAACCATATTTTTATAGTAAACATTTTTCTGACGAATATTCTCACCGAGGTTTGCGCCCCGCTCGTAGATATTATAATCCACAAATATTGCTCTAGACTCTTCTCCTAACAAAAAGTGAACTTCACCATGTGCTCCTCTATAAAACGAGCTGTCCAACTTCGTTTTTTGCACCGAAAGAGACCGAGAAATTTTATTTAGAGATTTAATATATGCCGTACCCTTACCATCTTTATGTAACGCCTTAGCATAGGTTAATTCAGCGGAGATTCTAGCAGTCGGAGTTTTTGCTACTTTCCTATTTTTATCAGCAACCGCGAGGTATTGAGTACTATTCTCCCCTTTTGAGAAGAGTTCCGCTGACCTTGCATAGGAAGCCGTCTTGTCACTAGATTTTTTCGATCTATCAGCAATAAGTTTTGCCGCGATACCCGCGGTCTCAAAATCATTATCTGACACTGCCAAACTTTCAGCACGACGAAGACTGGTCATAGCCCGCGAATGCCGAGGGTAACGTTTAGCTAATTCCAAGTAAGCTCGCGAAGCATCAGAGAATCGAACCTGAAACTCATATGATCTAGCCAATAGATATTGCATATCTCCACCATATTTCTTCAAACCCTGGCTTTGATAAAACTCGGCAGCTTGCTCTGCTGAACTCCATTCCCCTGCTATTGCCAGCATGTAAGCACCGTCGCGTAGTATTTTTTCTCGATCAGGAAGTTCCTTAAACTCCTTCCCAATTTGAATAAGAAAAATTCCCGCCTCAGCAACTTCACCGCTATTATTTAATCGTTTACTTTCATCTAGAGCCGCCGTAGACACAACCCCTCTGAGTTCATTTCCAAGGTTAACCCCTAAACTCTTCCAGTCTTCTAGCTTTAAAAAACGAGTCGCTAATGATACGACTTTTTTACTCTCTCCAGATCTGATACTTGAAGCAATAAGACCTCTAACCGCAGATGCTCTCTGAGAATTACTGGGTTTGGAAACCAAAACTCGCTCCCAGTATTTTATTGCATCGTTATCTCTACCTTGATCACGATAAGCAGAACCCATAACTAAAAGTAGATCTACCGATCTAGACCTACGAGGGAAGCGATTTACGAATCTATCTACCGACTTCCGTAATGACGCTAGAACCTCTTCGACAACTGGTGATTTTTTTGCATCCTCACCCTTTTTCACTGCATTGGTAAATGCACCTCTCCAGTTCTTTTCCCTGGTTAGAACCAATTGATAAGAAGCGACCTCCAACGTAACTTCATCAAGCCTGTAGTTGGTAATTAAATCCGAATAGTGCTTTGCTGCTTCATCATTTCTTGACGAGAAAAAATAACAATGCGCTACACGCAAACGCCAGTTATTGCTCTTATCAGCATGGGGCTTATAAGAGATGAGGCTTTCATACAGCCCCGCAGATTTCATAAAACTATTTAAATTCCCCGATTTCAGACCATGATCATAATAATAAGCACCAGCAGCTGCTGCCGATGCCTCAGCGGTTAATTCCATCATTTTAATAGCTTCAAAATCTGATTTATATCTAACACGCCAAAGACTATTCTGAGGCAATAACATTGCCAATCGCTCAAGTGCGTATATCTTTTTACGTTCATCACCAGATGAGTTATAATTAGCGGCCAATATTCCATACCATTTAGGAACCAATATACTATCTGCAAATTTCCCAACTGCATACTCACCTAACTTAGCAACTAGATTTCTTCGGTCGTTCTTTTGCATTCTTGATAAAATTCGATCACTAACGTCAGGAAGTACGGCAATGATTTTCTTGGTATTGAGCATATCTACGATAATTTCAAAATCATTTATTTCGTACAAAGAATCACTAAGAATATCTATCAAATCATTTTTCATCTTAGCCCACTCTGAAGGAGCAGGTAGTTTCAATCCAGGAGTCAACGCAGACACTGAGTACTTAACAGCTAATTTTAATTCGGTGGTTCGGTAGCTGGCCCAAGCTAGACGGTAGGAAACATCAATTTGAAATGATTGAAAATCAGCATTTGATTTAACTATAGCACTGGCTGCTTGATAATAACCAACGGCTTGTTTTGGGTTGTCGCGATCAAAGTGATAGTCACCAAGAGCTAAGTTAGCCTGTAAAACATATTCAAAAGCATCAGGTAGAGACGCTAGCTTCTTCCAAACTTTCACCGAGCTCTCAACACGGTCTTGCTTTTCCAGCAAAGAAGCCAAAAAGTATAACACCTGGCCTTTTTTAGAAAAATCTGGAAAATCTCGTTCAATCTTGGACAAAACATCTATCGCCTTATCTCGGTAACCTGTCGCAAGACTCTTGCTACTACGATCATAAATTTGCCCAAACAAGTTATATATCTGAGATAAATTAAACAAAATATCTACAGTGTTGGCTGCACTTGGAAATTTAGATAAATGGTCCCGGTATTTCTTCTCAGCACTACTAAGCTTGGCAATCGACTCTTTATCAAAATCAGCTACTCGTGCATCGTACTCTTCTTGATCTTTTTTACTTTTTTCTTTTAGATTTTTAAGTCTCTCTTCAGAGATTTTTTTCTCGTACTCCGAAAAACTCACCCAATACTGTTGAAATGCTTCTATAGCATCGGGGTTAGGTACATCATCTGAGATATCCAGATGCACCTCTGCGTAACAAATACTAGTCGTCGCAAAAAAACTAATGATGAGAATTTCCATAAAATACTTCATAACGCTCCCTGACCAATATCTCTCATATTATTTTTTAAAATTTGCTGTTCTAATTGAAATTTTCGCTCTTGCTTAGCTTTTTCTCCACTGTTTTTTTCAAACTCCAGCCAATCAAGATCTGCCTGCCATTTTTGAGTATTTGACATATGGTCATCCAGCCGATCGTGGTAAAAACCTAAAATGGGCTTGATGCTGTTACTTAATTCTTCTTCAAGTCTAGAAAGCAAAATTTGTTGCCTTACGTTTAAAGCTTCATGTTTTACGACAAGTGATTGAATATGTTTAATGTTTTCCGAAAGTTGTTTCCGGGTCGTGTCATCAAACATAGAAACTTTTTGAAAAAGAGTTTTATCTACGTACTCCCAACGCTTCCATGCATTTGAAAATGAGTCGTATAACGCAAAATCAGAGGTATCTCGGTTAGCCTGCATAAATCGATCTATCAGCATATACTCTTCGTTTAATAAGTTTGTATATGACGCATGTAAAGATTTCACCGCTCGGTGCGGACTTTGTTTAATAATCTGCTGGGTTTTTTGAGTTCTAATAACCTCCAAAGCCCGTCCCAATTGCTCTTCAACCTTCGAGATCGACGACATCAAGGATTTTAGGCGTAAATCATCCAACGAGCCCCCTTTGGCCTTTTCGTGATTAAGTAGATACGTAGATGATAGCTTCGCTTGAAGCAACCTAAGTTGTTTTTGCTTATCAGCTATATCCTTCGTAAGATCAAGAGCGTTAGACCAGTTCGCCCATACATCGCGACTTCTCTTTATCTTTGACGATGCTGAAAATAATTCAAAACGTCTTTTTTGAGAGGACTCTAAAGCATTCTTTTCAAGCTCTGAAAGATTTGGTTTGATAGTGTTGGTCACACTTGAAACAAGCCTATGACCGACCAGTAAGACCTCTTCCGAGAGCTGGCGATATTGCTCCCCTCTATGAATAAGACTTGGTTTAAATTGCTTAATATTGGTCCTACCGATCGTATAAATGAGATTTCTTAGATTCGCCCGGCTATCAGATATACGGCGTTTCGCTTCAGCTAGTTTCCCAAACAGTTTATGTCCTGTCAGTACGTCCGGAGCGTGTGCGACACGTGTATTTCCCTGCGTAATAAGGTCACTGATATCACCTTGGGTCAGTCTTGACGATTTTGAATATTTCTGATCAACCCAAACCCGATATTTGGTCAACTCTTGATCAGATTCGTTCATCATAAGCTTTGCATCATCCCACTTACGATCTTTTATGTAAAAATAGCTCATAAGAGATTTAAGTTGAAAAGACCTACTGTCTCCAGAAAAAGATGTTAGAAAACTTTCAGCAGCAGACCTTGCATCGGTATTTTCACCAAGACCTAGGTATGCATAGATACTTTCAAATAAAGCATCTTTATAGGAAGTAGATTCTTCAGAAATTTCTTTGTAATATTTAATCGCTTCTTTGGGTTTATCAAAGTTCATATTCATTCTGGCTAATGCCAAATATGAATAATCTGCAAATTCTTTATTAGCCTGCGCAATATTTGCAACGTTCTCTAGTAGAATGTTCTCAGCCTCTTTAAATTTCTTTTGATCCAACAGCAATAGCGCGTGAAAATACCTAGACCTTGATCTTAAGTTCGGATCAACACTCATAGATGTCGATTTATTGAACCACTCACTTGCGATCTCGGCTTCTCCAGATTCTCGCGCACTATTCGCGGCGTAGTAAAGAACCTCAGCCTTCTGAGTTTTGGTAAGGTCCACTCCTGAGATTGCAGAAAATAGTTTTTTGAGATCTCGATTAGTAACTGTAGAGTGACTTACGGCCAGCGGCATTGCAAAATGAAGCACACGTAAAAGGCGGTTATTATCTGGTTTATCAGCAGTCGTATGAATTGCAACATACCTTAAATAAGCATGAAGTGCCTGCGAGTCCATATTTACACTTTGGTATGATCTTCCAAGAATATACAAAGATTGCATATAATCACCGGCATCTGGAGATTGGGTATACCTTTGATAGGATAATGCCTCTCTAATTGCCGCAAGGAACATATTTTTCGTGAAATATTTTTGAGCATTTTCTAAAGATCTCTCTGCCGAAAGACTACTGGAACTTGCTGAGTACTCGTTATTTAATATCTCTATTGACCTCAATCTATGGTCAATATTATTCAAAGAAGTCAATGCACGCTCAACCTCTATCTCCGGCGCTTCGACGGATATTTTAGATGATTCTGCTGAAAAACCAATACTAGTATACAGCAGTAACAAAATTGACAGTCTATATTTATTTATTCCGATCATTCGACAGCCTTTTCTTTATCCTCTTGACTCTCATCAAGTTTCGGCTCAGCAACCTGAGCATAGGTTTTGGTTGAGGTTGACGCTAAATCGACAGACCACGATTTTTTATATTGGCCTTCTGGAACATCGATATTAATGGATTTTTTGATGACCCTAGAATCAGCATGAACATAAGGAAAATGATCTTTTTTCTTCGATGAAACTCTAGATTCAATGACTACTTTATGTCTACCTGGACTCATAGGACCGCTATATATCGGTATGCTTCGCGAAGGGACCCACAATCCATTTGAATCATTTAGTATGTAAACTTGATAGCCATCGATACTAACTGTTAACGAGCGTAATGCAGTCTTGTCTGGGTCTTCGATAATACCTTCTATCTCGATCATGTTATCCATTTTTGCCGATTCTAAAATAGATTGTCTGGTCAAATGAACTTCGGCATCAATCTGATCAATATCATCTTCGAGCCTACCAAGCGCTTCTGAGATCGTGAGAAGATTTTGACTTCCCCCAACGTTAGCTTCGATTGTCTTCGACTTAAACTTCAAAGCCGTACCAGAGCTAGTCGTAGTATTTTTAGAGCCTGGGCTTTTAATAACATCGATTTCACTGTCCTTCAGTCGTTTCTCCAATTGGTCAAGTATGGATTCAACATCATTTAGAGGCTTAGACTTTTGCTGGGCAATCGCCAAGCCAGAATTCAACCAAATCATTGCAAATAATAGAGTCTTCATAACTTAAAACCTTTCATTACGAGAAAATTGAGACCGTGAAACTGCAAATTTCACAGAACCAGCATGACTCGATGGAACGAAAATATTAAACCCCGCAGGAAGAGGCTTATGCTGGTAGTGTTTCAAAGCCTTCTTTGTTAAACATAGATTATACTGAGAGAGCATGTTTTTATCGATCGCGGTATTAGAGACCAATTTAGAGATTGATATAGGTTTACTTAACTTAATTTTAGTTACATCGTTATTGTAATACTTACGCCTATCCTTAGAGAAGTATTTCTGATGAACATTTCTAGCTGCAATAAATTCTGCATAAAAATTCTTACTAGCGAAACCAAAGCTTTTCGCTCGGTAGTTTTTAATAATATAACCCAAGTCGTCTGTCCTAGTTTTTCTCGTTGCTTTTTCAATACCTGCCCTACCGAAGTTATATGCAGTGACTGCCAGTGGCCAACTTTTAAGACTTCTATAGTTTCTCGCTAGAAGTTTCGCAGCACCTTCAGAAGCCTTATAAGGAGAGTTTCTCTCATCAATCAAACGATTAACCGTCATAAATTGACGCGCCGTTGCAGGCATAAACTGCCAGATACCTGATGCCCCTACCTTTGATAGCGCTTTAGGGTTAAACATCGACTCGACGAAAACAATACGGGTCAAGTCAATAGGAAGCCCCTTCCGCTGAAATACTCTCTCCATATAAGGTAGAACCTTATACGCCCGCTCTACCGCTCGTCCGAACTCATCTGCTAAGCCGGCTTGACTCCTCAAAGAGATTTGGCCTTTAAATAGTTTTTTCAATGCGATCGGATTCGTTTTATAAACGTTAAAGATACGACGCTCTATCGAACCTAGTTTAGCGGCACCGCGGCCATCGGCCCTGAACCTCTTCAACGCAAGCTCGTATCGAGCCAAGTAGCCTTCGGCAATTTTGTGTCGGTAACTTCGACTCGTGAGCACCTTCTTACCTAAGCTCTTAGCAAATACTTTAAAATCTATTAAATCTGTTATCAAATCTGGAAAATCCGAATCATGTATTAAAACACTAGTTGATGGAATCGACGAAAAAACCTTCTCCCAGAATTTAACTTGCTTTTGAACATGCTTAGACTCTGAAAGGTAATGAACCCGATTAGAAGACCCTACATGCTTAGACGCGATTGCACGACTAGCGATATTTGTTGCGATCACAACAAATAGAACCATCCTAAGATCTATATGAATCTTGGGGGTATTCATAAAAATAGACACCTTTGGTGTAGGTAAACTTCTACTCCTATTATACCAACGTGTTTGTAGCTGCCACAATGAGCAAGCTCACACTAGCAAGGCAAAATTTTCCTATTTTTAATGATATTGAGATAAAAGTTCTGAAGTACACGCCAAACGGACATCAACGACGTCATACATGTCAATATTATGGCACTCTAGCCAGCCCCCTTTCGGGTCACCCGGAGTCTTGCTAAACTGAATTCTACATTCGCCTTTATTTCCTAACGGCCCATCAGAAAGCTTTACGTTTTTGGCGTCGAGTTGGTAAGATCTCTTCGCACTTATAACCCAATGATCGGTAGTACTGCCTTCTTTATCTTTATCACTTGGTTTTTTCTTTTTATCGACCGCTCTAGATAATTTTGCAGGCAAAGTAATCGTCCATTTCAACCCGGAGAGAAGCGGCAGATGAATCACGTTCATCTCATCTCGTTTTGAAACAAGGCAATCAGCTAAAGCGATAGCTCTCGGAAACTTCTTACCGTAATCAATGACGTGGGCTAACCTGTGCTTACTAGTCCATGTATAGTGATTACCAAAATCACCTTCACCAGTAGAAATTTTCCAAGTTAGCGAACCGTCCGTAGCCAACATAGCCATGTTGAAGCTTAGTCGTTTACTTTTACAAATTTTTTCATCTCGTAATTTTTTATTTCTGGTAATCGTAAAACATGCATTTTTAGGGGGCGTGACTTGAATGTAGCCAAAGTATTCAAGCTGAGACTTTATATGACGTGGATCGATTACCAAATCAGGTCGTATACGAACATCTTGACCAATAGGAGGGTCAAAATGAGGCTTCATAGCTTCATTACGTTGATCAATAGTCATTCTATCATTAATGATCGGTTTAGTTGGTACTACAGAGGCCAAAAGCATTAGGTATTTGTAGGGCATCATTCACCCTTATTATCTGTATTGAATGTCACTGCGTATAGATCGGTAGTTTTAGGCCTAGTAAAGAAAACTTTGTTTCCTTCAGAGCTCCAGACGGGCCAGCGTTCTTCAATACTAGGTGTTTGAGTTAAGAAGTTTCCACTACCCATCTCGTCAACCACCTTGATATCATAATCAATACTTTTAGAGCCGACTCGGCGTGCCGCTGAATAAATCAATAATTTCTTTTGCGGATGCCAATTTGGATCTCGGCCATACCCGATATTATGCGGCTTCGATCCAAGCCGACTAGTAAACACCTGATCTTCGTCATTTGCCCATGCAATTGTTTTTCCATCTGGGGAGATACTAAACGATAAGACCAACTTAGAATCACTCACCGGCTTCATCGTAAAACCACCATCCGACAACCAATAGACCCTATTGTCACTCATAAGCCAACGCCCCACATCAGAGCGCTGAGCAACCTGCCATTTGGCAAGACGGTTTCCAGGAAATACTACCTTCTTAGAGTGAACACCTTTTTTCGATAAAACCCTCATCGATAGGTCAGTCGGATCAAAACTCAGTGGTCCTGTGAGGTAAGGATAAGACGCTACTTTGATCGATTTATGCGAGGTACTATCATATGCTCGGATACGACTTACTAAGCTTCCGTCCCTAGCTTTAGCGTGCTCCTTATAAAAAAGCCGCACTCCGTCTGGAGCCCAGAAAAATGATCCGCCAACCTTATGTTTAGAGACAAGGAAAACTCTCTTAGCTTTCAGGTCAAATACCTGAAGATTCTTCAACTCACCATCAACAAACGCGATATACCTACCGTCCATTGACATCTTCGGATGAGTCAAATCTCCTTCAAGCCGGACCAGTGGCTTTACTATTGGCGAAATCGATACAGCCACCAACCGGAAAGGAAACCAGATTGCTAGAGCAATTAAAAAAAACAAGAATTTGAATTCGAATCGAGCAGAGTGCATGGATTTTCTCGTATTGTGCTATAATTAAAAGAGTTAAAACGATTATAACATACCTACGGACAACACTTTATTAGCAGGGCTTGGTAAACACTAAAGTTTATTCAATTTTTACCGATATAATCTAAGCTTAACAGCGGGAGATTAAAGCATGTCTTTCAAACTTTTTAAAATCACATTGATATCGTTACTTCTAGGGAACAGCCAGATCGCGGTCAACGCCACCGAGCTCAACTCACAGAGTCAAAGCAGCGATAAGCAAGTACTGCTGGCAAAGGCAGCCAAGAAGAAAAAGACGAAAAGAACTAGAAAAGTTAAAGAGAAACACATTGTTAGGGAAAAAACCTATAAAGGTAGCGATAAAAAAAACCTAGATTTCGACGCTATTGATATTTCCGGGGAAAGAAAAACCCCTTTTGGTTCGATAGTTAACCAAAACAAGGCCAGTAAAGACTTTGATCTTATTAAAATCAGACTTCGATGGCACCCCGAGATGATTCAATCAACGTCTAGCCTCGAAACGGGACGTTCTAGGTAAGTCCTCGCTAAAGTCTTTAAAAACAATGATATAATGCTGGCAGCCCAATAAATTTGGGTATATGTTATTTACGTCCAGCCTGTTCAAATGGAGGAATTTTAGAATGACAATGCCGGGTATGACAGAGCTGTTAATTATTGCTGGAGTTGTAGTACTCCTTTTCGGTGCAAAAAAACTCCCCGCTTTGGGTGGAGCCATTGGTGAAAGCATCAAGAACTTTAAAAAAGGTGTATCCGACGGCAAAAAAACCATTGAAGCCGATTCAAACGATAAGAATAGTAATCAATAAAAATGAACCTAATTGATGACCTTCTAAACCGTAAGGTACTAGCTATTACGGGCAAAGGAGGAGTCGGAAAATCTCTATGCGCCGCCGCTATAGGCCAATACGCAGCAAATAAAGGCCGTAAGGTTTGTATCATTGAAAATACCGTTGATGGCCAGATCGCGCCCATATTTGGCGCCACGGCGGGCATTCACCAAAACACTCCCTTGACCGACAACCTTGATAATATCAACCTAGATTCAACCAAGAACTTTCGTGACTTCGTCATCAAACACTTAGGGTACGAAAAACTCTTTGACAAAGTCTTTAACAACAACATTGTCAAAAGCCTTATAGATATGCTTCCAGGTGTCGCCGAACTAACTTTACTCGGCCGTATTTACTACACAGCTGAGCTATCAGAATCAAAGTATGACAATGTAATTTTAGATGGCTATTCCTCCGGACACTTTTTAAACCTACTCACAACCCCCGAAGCTATCATGAACTCCGGACTGATAGGACCGATTCAGAAAGAAACTCAAAATCTCATCAACTTCTTTCAGAACCCTACCAACTGCGGACTTATTACGGTTACGACTCCAGAGCCACTGGTTCTTAGCGAGTGCATAGATTTCATTCCTCAATTTAAAAATGCAAATTTTTGTGATTTATCTGCAATATTTGTAAATCGTTTTATACCAAACTCAGCAATCGTCGAAGGCTCCGATCAGTCGAACAATCTTGACCCACAACTCAAATCTGCCTATGAATATGCTAAAAATAGGTTTTCTTTTGAGGATTCAGATTTTAAAAATAAAATAAAATTATTTGACCTCCCCATACACTACCTACCGGAAAAAGGCGCAATATTAGAACCTATTTCTAGTGGTTTTTCCAAAAATTTCTTAGAATCATTTGATTCGAACCGGGGGTTTCATTGAACACCCTTAGTACGAATCTTATTCAAGACGCTAAGATTGTTATCGCGCTGGGTTCGGGAGGCGTAGGTAAAACCACATCATCTCTTGGAATAGCGCTCGCGGCAGCCTATCAAGGAAAAAAAGTCTGCCTACTTAGCATTGACCCAGCCAAACGTTTAGCAGCAGCACTCGGGATAAAGCTAGGTAGTGAGTTATCAACCGTCCAATTACCTAACAACACCAAAAACGGTTCTTTAGACGCTGCAATGTTAGATCAGAAAGCTGTATTTGACGAGATGGTTGGGAAGTTCACGTCAGACCTCGTAACATATAAAAAAATTCTGGATCATCCTATCTACCAGGCCGCTTCCGAAAAGTTTGGCGGCGCACTTGAATATATGGCAGTCGCAAAGCTACAAAAGATCGTCGACGAAGATCAATTTGATCTCATTGTTTTAGATACTCCACCCGACACGCACGCACTAGAGTTTTTATCGAAGCCTAATATTCTAGCTGGTTTTATGGAAAACAAAGTTATGACTTGGCTAATCAAACCTATTTATTTTGCGCAGAAGCTTGGCTTAGGAAAGTTGGCGGCTATGGGTGAGAGGCTAGCAGGTGGTATTGCGAAAGTCACCGGAGTCAAATCCCTGCATCTCTTAGCTGAACTACTCGTCCTCATGCAAGATACCATCGAAGGCTTTCATAAGTCATCCGAGAGAATTACTGAAATACTTCATTACGATTCGACAAAATTCCTATTAGTCACTGCTCTTCACACAGCATCGCACCGTTCAACACTACATATTTTAAAAGAGATTTCGGAAAGAAACTTTCAAATTGATTTGGTATTAATAAACCGCACGATCCCGGACGCAGCCAAGGATTCGATTGCAAAACTTCCTTTATTTTACCCCAATACCGATGAGGCAAACCCCCTCCTCTCGGCTCTTTACAACAAACACCTAACTTCGGAGCAAATAAAAGAGGCCTTGGTATCTAAACTACAAACCCAGGCTAATAAACATATTGCATTCGCAGACTTCCCTGAACGAACCTACCCGTTACAAAACATCGAGGAGCTTTCAAGATTTGCCACAGAACTATCACTTACTCAAACACACAAATAAAAAAAGCGGCCCGAAGACCGCCTCCCTTAGATTTAATTTACCTAACGTTAATTTACAATTACCGCTGATACTTTAAGTTTGGCAAAAGATGAACCTGGCGGGCAAGTTGCTACGATAATCAATCGCTGCAGATTGCGTCCGTTAACAGCACCTAGCTCGAAAACTTTTTTCGCTCCTGATCGTAACCGACCTTCAAGAGAGTACAGTTGTTTTCTTTGACCATTGTTAAATACAGCGACCACCTTCTGAACTCCCACAGCATCTTGAGGAGCGTGTAGTTTGATCTTCTTCACACCTCGAAGGTTTACTGAAATAGTTTCCCTAGTTCCATTGGCTGGAACCCGAAAGTTGTCGAGTGCTACTTGTCTTTGTCGATCTGTTTTCAAGATCACTACAATTCTCTTAACCTTCACCTGTCCCAATAAGTCTAGCTTCCATGCACCACTATCTTGACGACCTGGACTTGCAAAAGCGATCTGAGAATACGACATAGGACGGTTTCCATAAAAGTTACGTGGATGTCCTTGAATCGTCTTCGCCCTGCCAAAGCTACTGCCCCCAATACTCAGCTTGGCTTTACCCTGACCATGCTTGCTTTTAGCCACCAGAATAATTTGCTGCAAGTTCGCATCATTCAGGTTTAGACGAGGGTTCTGCTGTTTTAGTAGTCTCTTCAACCCAATCGTACTCTGCCCCTGATATAACTTGCCATGCATCGGAATCTGATACCGTTCATTTGCATTAGTAGCATTCATCTTCGCAAAGCTGAGCCCCGACCCAAAAAACATTGCTACGCCTAAACCGATCTTCCCTAAATTTTTCATTTTTTCCTCCTTAATATAAATTATCTACTGTTTCTAAATACTGTATCTGCAAAACTCATTCCAAGTCTTAAAACCTTGGTATATAGGCATTTGACGAGAATTTATTAGTAAGCAGTAAACAATTGAGACCAAAATATATTATTTATGTACCGGTATAAAAGATTCTGATTATTTTTTTAACCAATAACCCAGCCACGACGACGTAGCTCCAGTAACAAGGTTTTATTATTTTTCTCATCAAGACCAAATGGGCCGCGGCCTCTAATAGTAGATATGAGCGAAAACTCTTCGGCACTAATTTCTTCCATGCAGTCTTGGTCGTCTTCTGACTGCCACATAATTAAATACTGAGGCCTTTGATCCGGCTCTGTGAGATGTTCAGGGGCAGCACCTTCATCGAACAGTTTCCAAAATGCCAACACGTCAAAACCGACCTCAAGCAGTATAACGCCCGGGTGAACCCTTACTCCAGTAACCTCACTGCTAGGTTGAGATAAACCAAGCTTCGCCCAATACCATTCCAAGGCGGCTAGATCCCTTAGCCACGGCCAATGCGACACCTCTGTTCTGGTAGAGAGAAAAAACGGAAACTCCTCACCATAATTTGATAAATCGTGAGACGTAGAAGGGTATTTATAGATATACTCTCGGACAAAAAACTTAAAATTATCAACGCATAATACCACCTCAGTAGCTGGGAAAATACCTTGAAGAGTCTGCAAGAATCCAAATATTAAATTTTTACGATATATCTCAAGGCCGAGGTCTACCGAAACTGGGTAACCACCTCGAAATACCTTAAGGTCTTGTTCATCACTACCCACTCGGTAGATATGATCACTTAATTTATTTTTATAGTCATCCATCGAACGACCCAAGGTACTCTTCGGCCTTAAGAGCTTCGCTTTTCAATACATCAAAGGTAGGAATATCATTGTCCCATTCGATGAGTGTCGGTTTGACTCCCACAGTTTTAACCGCGTATTCAAACAGCTGCCAAACCTCTTCACTAACAGGGCTACAGTGCGCATCCAATAGGTATTCAGGGTGTTCTTCATAGCCAGCCAGATGATACTGAGAAACCCTATCTGCAGCAATGGATTCTATGTAAGTTTTAGGATTAAACCCAAAGTTTCGAGAATTAACAAAAATATTATTCACGTCCAAAAGAATCGAGCACCCCGCTTCTTTAGATACGCTATTAACAAATTCCCACTCAGTCATGGTCGCATTATCAACTTGTAGGTATGAAGACACATTCTCAACCGCTAAAGAAACACCAAGCTGCTCTTGAATCTGAAGGATTTTAACCGCGCATTGTTTCACGGTTTCGTCATCAAAGCGTAACGGCAGTAAATCATGATGATGCCGGCCATCAACCGCTGTCCAACATAGATGGTCAGACACCGCTGCAGGACGGTAACGATCAATAAAAATCTTTAAGTTTTTTAAAAATTTATTATCTAATTGATCAGGTGAGCCAATATTAAAACTTACACTATGAAACGTGACTGGGTATAAGTCGCAAATCTGTTCTAATTGCTCTAGTTGCCTAGGTCCAGCCTCTAAAAAATTATCTATAAGTATTTCAAACCAGGGAATCTTCGGTCGAGTCGCAAGAACTTCCGATATGTGTTGAGGGCGCAGTCCGACACCTGCGCCCTTTACGTTTGTGACATTATTTCTAGTATTCGCTGTCACTCACTAAGTCTTCTTCTTCGTTTTCTTTTCAACCTTCATCTTCTTCATTTTCTTTTCTGTTTTCTTCTTCTTTTCAACCTTCTTCATAGCGACGATATTGCCACCAATCTTCCCACATAAGCCTTTTGGAGTATAAACCCACTCCTCTGGATCGCGGTCTTTTTCCGCCTTACCAGAACAACCATGCTTACTAGTACCGCAATCATTTTCCCCAGTCTTAGCAACACCCCGGCACTTCTCAACCTCAGCCTTGGACTTCGCCCAAGATGGTAATGCATAACTCGGAGCCGCCATAGTCGCTCCAGCAAAAGCAAGACCAGTCAGCACTACCTTCTTTATCGGCTTATTTGTTTTCATAAAAATCCCCTAAAAAGTTTACAACCGATCAACTTTACCCCCCCAATTATGAAATAACGATGAAAATTAGCCGATTCTAAACAGAATTACGACCTGATCTGAGTAAAATATAGATAGTAGAGCTCTTCTATTTGCTTTTAACTCTAAATCTTATATGAATATTGGACCTTCGCTTTCCAAAGCATACCAATGTCGGGGCGTAGCGCAGCTTGGTAGCGCGTTCGTCTGGGGGGCGAGAGGTCGCTGGTTCGAATCCAGTCGCCCCGACCATTTTCTGAAAAAAAATTCCAGACATAGCACTAAGATCAAAATGCCTCAGTCGTCTCGCACGGTTGGGGCTTTTTTTGTTTTAGGGTCACATTTTCCATACAACCCTGAAAACCCGTAGACGTCTTTTTATTTCCCTGGATTTTCCCTGAATCTGTTTCCTCTTTCGTGGAAGTTTTCCGAAGTTCGACAAATTCGAATTTTAGGAAAACTTCCAGCCATGTTCGATTTTTGTTTGGATTTATTTAATGGAAAGGCGTGGTTATGAAACCTAGTGGGATTATTTTGAAAAGGTTGCGTTTGGTTAATGGGGATACTCTGAAAATAGCAGCGGCGAAGGCAGGAAAGAGTGTTGGTTGGCTTAGCGAAGTAGAGAATGGAAGGGGAAAAGCGAAGCTATCCCATAAGGAGTTTGAGCGCATTATTGAGGCGTATCACGCTGAACCCTATAGAAAAAGGTTTGCTGCATGGCTTGCGGCCGAATCGAAGTCTTCAGCCAGAGAAAATGTGAATTTTGACGGAGCAATTTTTAAGCATCTGCGAATCAAAAGTGGTCACAGTTTGATTCAAGTTGCTTGCCATATAGGCAAATCAAAAAGCTACATTTCGAATATCGAAAACGGGCGAAAATCCATTACACCTGACATCAAGAGGGAACTTCTGACTGTCTACGGCTACAGGGAATCTAGTTTAAAAAATTTTTCCTCGAAAGACGAACGCAGCCGAGCTATTCCAGCGCGGTATAAATTGCATACCCTGATGAGATCGATGTCAGAAGATGCTCATTTCCGTATCTTGGAATTTGCATTAGCACTGAGCAATCAATCAAATTCTGACCACAAAGGCTCAGAGAATAGACAATTGAATAAAGGAGTAGAATTTGATTAAATCAACGGATAAGCATCTAGATATGTTTAAGTGATTGGCACTTATGCCTTATTTTTTATGACCTATCGAGTTCTTCTTTAGTCGCACATTATTGTGACGTTTTATTTACAACCCATTTTTGTTTTTATTTTAAAATCCCTGCCATCTCGGTTTGCAGGCATTGTCCGCGCAGTCGTCGCTAGGACGACGACCCAATGAATAAGATTTGCTGTTCCCGACATTCATTTATAGTTGGAAGGCCACCATCTGTGTTCTTCGGTTTCCCCTATGACTGCAAAGCTCTCATCCCCCCAGCATTTGACACCCTTGTCATCTAAGGCACAAGCACTTCTCCCATAGAATTTGCGGGCTACACTAATTTCTTTAACTCGCCCTAACGAGGGAGCATATTCAATATTCTCGCCAAAACAAATAAGATTTTTATCTGAATTTGTAAAACAAAAGCCATGATCTTGTCCGATACTAGCCAAGTCACTTGTTTCGTCAAAATTTACTAGCGAAGGAAAAAAGGGAAACTCTGGGATGCTCCATTCATGCCATTCAGTATCTCCCCAACAAGTGGTCGGATGATTTTTACGAATCGCGCATGCACGATCTCCATCTACCCAAATTGCTACAGCGTCCAGAATGTCTCTATGGCCAGAGGCTTTCGAACCAAAATATCTTTGATCGGTCACCCAGCAATCAATTCCATGTTTATGAATAGCACAAATGGTATCCTGAGATGTCTGGATACTGACGGGATTTTCAAGGATTGGAGGGTTGTATTCTCCACGCGCGACTGAACAGCCATACTGCGAGTTCCCATCCTCGCGATCTCCAATCCAGCAGACTTGCCCTCGTGCGCGAGTGAGACTCCTTAAATTTTTTAAACCGGTCTCATGATACCGAACGATAGGTGGCTTTCTTTCCCCAGGGCCGAAGTATTTATAGTCTCCCCAACAGATAACTGTTTCGCCACTGGCTGCACAACCTTCTGTAAAATCACCAACAAGTGCCGTGGCATTTGGAATTTTGGGGGTTTTGGATTGCATGTAAGCATTCGGTTTTTTTCTCCAACACTTTATAAGGTTATCTGCTCTATCGACAACACAGGGGTGGCCACGATCCGCTACTAACGCCACGGGATCGATGACACCGTAGAAATAACCCTTTGGATTCGGCGAAATGTCCCTCCCATATGAACTGACTGGAGAAGCAAAACCAGCCAACATAATCGCTGCTTTCTTAAATATCAAAATATTTGAATTTTTCATTTTATTTACTTTCATATATGTTGTTGATATATCCGCGTTAATATAATCTAAAAATTGACTGATATACCTACCAACACACTATCCGCAAGTCGACCACCTCTTCACAAAGAAGAGAAAGCCGTTCATTTACAGGTGGAAAGGTCATCTTTTTTATCCAAACAAGACCTTTAAGGCCTTCTTCCGACAATTTTTTTGTAATCAATTTGTATAAATCTGCTTCTCCGCTAACCCTTACAATTGCACGCGAGAGATCCACTTTGGGAGATACATCGTCGATCATTATTGAAAGTTCTACAATATTGTCTTCTCCTCTTTTTTGATGGTCTTCAAGGACAACCCGAACTCTTGGAGTGTGCTCCTCCGATCCGCCTCCGACTGTGTACTGGAAAGTAAATGGTATATTCAACCTGGAGTAGGAAAGATTTTTTGGCTCTTCCGCAGAATCTGTGGGTTCTCAAACCTAATTCGGACTGCCGCGCGGATCTACCACCTGCTGTTGAATCGTGGGCTATCTAGCCGCCTTGGCGGCCTATGACGACGCCAAGGCGGCGAT
>Ga0222674_1000086_pt1 | contig 55297 bp, 52 predicted proteins | sample AntAcemetagen866_FD_179804 | JGI IMG/M metagenome (GOLD analysis project Ga0222674, IMG submission 179804) | Saline water microbial communities from Ace Lake, Antarctica - #866 | ecosystem: Environmental > Aquatic > Non-marine Saline and Alkaline > Saline | place: Antarctica: Ace Lake...
TCACTACAAAATCCAAAACTACACGACTAACCTATGGAATCTAGCTGACTGTATTTCTGATATTAAAAATCCATTCTATCTACTGCTTTCAGAGTCGGAGGTGTACTTCGACCATCGCTGGCGCACGCTAAGGCAAACCCAATGCCGACTATACCCTGATGAATCCTATCAATACTTTACAGAGTCTTCGAAACGATGGTCATGGTCTGACGACCAAGAAAATCACCTCTGCGAAGAGTTTCCTGGACGGCTACGCACACTAGATATCGCTAGCAAAACCAAAGAACTTTGGGAGAAAAAGATAAGGTTAGAAAAGAAAAAATTTAGCCAACAAAAAATGGAAACCAACTTAGACCACCTCTGTGAAGAAGGCTGGAGTTTGGGTTGCTTCAAATTTAATTTTTCAGAAAAAAGTACTCACCGCCTTATAGGCGAAGCACTAACCCTACCCGACGCCGCTCTTGGCTTGGGATTTGGTGAACAGGTAACTTTACTCGTTCGCGAATGGCTAGATAAAATCGACGTAAGCACAGACTTTAAGGGGACGTGTGTCATGGGTGTTTTTGACATTGCTCTAAGCGCAGCGTTGACTCAATCTTTTTTACGTCACAAACTATTTCAAAAAACAGATCAGATCGTTTCTCCTGATTTACAATACGGACTCTCTCCAGCAGCAACAGTTTTAGAGGCCCTCTCTATTCATGATAATTTTATCTATATCGGTATGGGTTCGTATCCGTTTTTAAATCTTTTTTACGGATCAAAAGAGGAGGTTCTTTGAACAAGAACGTAACCTCCTTAGAAATAAACGTAGAAGGCTCACTACTTAGCGCTGAAGCTGCAAGCCTATGGGAAAAACTAGAAAACTTACTCGATGAACTCGACACCGCACCAGCTAACAAACAGCATGGGGTGTTTTTAATATTAGCGGGTTCACATAGTGATTTTTCCGAGTCATTTTTAAATGAACTTCGTACCGAGTTACTTTTAGACGATTTCTATCTTCGCATTAGAAAAACCCAGGAAATTGTAACAAGAATTTTTCAATCCAGGCATCTTTGGGTGTTTGGATTTGATGGCGATTGTTATGGCAGCTATTTTGATTTAGCTCTAGCTTGCGATTATCGTTTTTGCTTCCACCCGCTTGCCCAATGTGGCTTTCACGAAATTTCCGCACAAGGTCTTTTCCCAACGTTAGGTGGATTCAGATACCGGATGAGTCAAAACCCCCGGTCGCGTAAAGAATGGCAAAAAACCTCTGTGTTTCACGCTAAAGAAGCCGTTGCTTTAGGGCTTATTGAAGCCGTTGATTACTCCACCACCTGGAAACAAGATATCAGCCGATGGATTACAGAAAAGATCACAGACTACACCCCCGAAACGCCCGCGGACATCGAGCAGAAAAAAAGCACCTCTAATAACAACATCGAAAAACTAATAACCGAGCCGGCTTTTAAAAAAATATCAGATGTCCTCGACCATGAGCGAGACCCTCACGCCGACGAGCAATCACACATTTTTGAATACGGATGGAAATACTTAACCGGAGATTCGAAACACTTCACGACAGATAACGCATTCGCGGTACTAACCTATTTTTGCGCACGAAGAATGCTGAACAGCTATTTTTTAAGTTGGTGGGCAAGACGTGGAAAGTTACTAGGGTCTTTGGTTAAATACACTCCCTCGAAGGTTCTAGCGATATACATTGACCTAAATAACTTGATTCCACCGGTCCAAGCCTTAGTCAGATTGATTGATTCAGGGTATGTTATCTACTTTTATGCCCACAGGGCTATAGAGTTACGAGAAGGATTAGATCTAATCTTTACCCGATTCGAAAGGAACTACCCCAAGGATAAAATCGACTCCTACTGGAGTAAGGGTGTTTGTTGGTTTGTCGGCGATGTCAATGAAAGCAGCCAACCCAATCCGATCATGAAATGGTACCCCGATGACAAGCTTACCGTTAGCACCCAAGGTGAAAATTTAAGTTTTCTTCGTTTTGAGGGTAACCGTAGTGGATCTCTGTGTGGCTGGGCAGAGTTCTCAGTAGCAGAATTTGCCCCCGAAACCACTTCTCTAGGTCCTTATAAAGTTGTGCGCGTCATGAGTGACGGTATCATTCAAACCAAACAATTATCGAATGCCCATATGGACTTAAGTACATTTGTACGGTCCCTATTATTGGATGAGCTTATTAACATCTCTGTCATTTCCACAAAAGACATCCTCCGCACTCTAACCTTATTAAAAGAGGAAGGTTGGCGGTATATTGCAGAAGAAAATTCCTGGGAATACTTTCTACGCTCCCGAGACGAATCTTATGATGACAGCACCATCGGCACGCGCATCGGGTCTCTGGAAGTTTCTGAGAAATGCTGGCAGCTAGGAGTATGGAGAGAGGTCAAACAATTAGTCAAACTAAGATCAACCCAAGAACCCCATAACTCGGATAACCCTCACATTCTTTTAAGCCAACATCTTTGCTATTTCGCTGCACTCATCGTCAACATCATTGAACAAGAACAGTTCGTGCAAAACCAAACTGAAGCAGATATTTTCATATCGGAAGTAATCGGATTTCCCAAACAACTAGGAACTCCACTTGCTTTTGTCAAAAACCAAGGTAGGTCGAGGTTTAATCATTACATAAATCAACACTGGCCTGATTCAACCTTACTAACGGAGGGTTAGTTCTTGTTTTTCGAAACATTAAAATCCAGAAACAACCAACTAAATAACCAGCTCTGCATCGGAATTGACCCCCACATAACCGACTTACCAGTATTCTTTAAAAACGAACTTTCAAAATCACCTAAATTATTTCTTGAGAATTTCTCACAATGTTTAATAGATGCTACAGACCAAAAGAGTGCTTCAGTGAAGTTTCAAAGTTCTTTTTTCGAAGCTTTTGGACCTGAAGGAACCTCCGCGCTGCACACATCGATCAAATACGCAAAAAAACAAGGTCTGTTGGCAATCCTAGACGTAAAACGCGGTGATATTTCGAGCACTATGTTTGCTTACGGACGAATGGCATTCGACCATATGGATGCTGATGCTATGACCGTGCTACCCTACATGGGAAATGAAACCATCTATGCTTTGTCTGATTGGACCGAGCAAGGAAAAGGTATTTACGTAGTTTGGCTAAGCTCCAACCCATCAGGGGCATCGATTCAAATACCGATAGCGGAACTCATTATAGCCCAACTCGAAAACTTAAACCTATCTCAGCCAACCGAGCAATCCATCGGCCTAGTGCTCGGAGCAACAAAAGTCGAAGAAGTCAATTCTTCACTATTAGAAAAAGTTGTGAAGTTCCCTTTATTGATGCCCGGGGTAGGCGCGCAAGGAGCGGAACTCACCAGTGTCTGCCGATCGGCATTAAACAAAAATCCCGGATCTCTACTACCTATATCACGAGGAATTTCTGGATTAGGTTTGGCCTCGGAAACTCCTAACCTCTCAAAACTCACCTCGTGGAACGACTACTCCAAATACCTAGCAAAAAAAGTAAATCATTTCGTAAGTTTTTTTGAATAACATGCAAAAGTTTGAACGAGCTAAAAATACCTGTGCCGATCACGCCACGAATTATTTACTTGTGGTTTCTACGCCACAAAGATAGAAATCGATTGATCTTATTGGTGTGTGGTAAGCTTATTTAGTGATAAAAAACAGTAGCTTATCAAAATTAACAAGACGAGGTCATGGCATAATTACTGCTGCCAGATACTGATATTAATACAAAAGGACCCCATGAAACAAAACACCTTAAAAGATACCGTCAGCTTCCAAGGTCAAGGCCTTCACTCAGGTAAGGCTACCCAGATGAATATCCGCCCAGCCCCTGCAGGGTACGGAATAAAGTTTATCCGAATAGACCAAAGCCTAACGAGTATTATCGAAGCGCAGGCAGGAAATATCACTAAGACAGAGCTCTGCACTACCTTAGGCAATGGCTCCGAATCAATTAGTACGATTGAACACCTTATGGCTGCCTTTTTAGGGTTGGGTATCGACAACGCTATGGTCGAAATCGATGCTACCGAGATTCCTATCATGGATGGCAGCGCATTGCCATTTGCAGAAGGCTTTCTTAAAGTAGGTTTAGAAGAGTTAGATCAACCAAGAAAATCTTTGGTGGTTAAAAAAACCTTTGAATTTCACGACGACGATCGCTCGGTTAAAATAGAACCATCAGATCATCCGAGTTATCAATGTAGCATCGACTTTGGTAAGGGTTTCATCGGGCGGCAGTCCATCGACTTTAAGCTAACCCAGGAAAACTTTCTAGAGCTAGCTAACGCCAGAACCTTTTGTCACATCAATGAAGTTAACTACCTGAAGAGCGTCGGACTTGCCTTAGGTGGCTCGCTTGAAAACGCTGTAGTAGTGACCGACGACGGGGTAATGAATGAAGAGGGCTTACGTAATAAAGACGAGTTTGTCCGTCACAAACTTCTAGACTGTATCGGAGATTTATTTCTACTAGGAGCACCCATCATCGGACGGATAACAGTGATCAAACCAGGTCACGGGCTTCACGCAAAGTTTATGCAAGAGGTTCTGAACCGCAAAGACGAACTATTTACGGTAGTCTAGAGCTTACTTCTCCGCACTTTGAGTCATATTTTCGAGGAAAACTAGGTTTTCATTTGACCATTTAAGTCCATTCAACTTGGTTAAAACCCAAGGAACTTTTGAAAAGAAAGTCTCATTAGTACGCAACTGACTCCAATCTATCCGATCAACAATTTGAGAAAACCATTCAGATTTATTCGCAGTAAACGCTAAATCCATCAACATAATAATTAAGTCGAGTGAAGCATCTTCTTTGATTAAGTAAGGAATAAGTCGACTCCAAGATGAGCTCAACCAAGCCTCAGTGGGAGACTCTAAAGCTATCATTGCAAAAAAAGTGGCGACCTCAATGTTTCGTCCTACTAGTTGTTCACAAGATTGGAGTGCAGACCACGCAGCCTGATGCTGCCCAGTAGCATGATAGGCCTTAGTTAGTTGAAAAAAGGCCAAGGCCTCCCCTGGTGAAAGTTTGGTTGCTGATTCCAAACAAGCAATCGCATCTTTGACCTCGCCCAGTTCCAAAAGAGCCTGGCCTTGCAGTGTGAAAATACACGCCACCGGTATCTCTACTTTCTCACACTCATCAACCGCACCTTGAAGATCTCCGGTATTCAAGGCAGTCCAAGCAGACAAGAATCGAAATGCTGCAAACTCGCTTTGGTCTGCAAGGAAACTTATCCGTTTGTAAAAGTCTTTACCCCGACCACTGGTAACAGCTAACTCTCCAAGCTCAGAAACAAAAGCCATTAGATCAAAACTTAGTTCCGCCAAAAGCTGTTCAGATCTGACTAAATCTGCACAAACATCCTCCGAATTATCAAGAAGTCGCGAGGTCTCACTAAACCAAACGGTCAATCGCTGATCATTTTCACTTCGTAGGATTTGGGCAACACCTAAAATAAATCGATCGCCCGGTTGTTCTTGATTGAGAATTTTTTTCGCTGCAGTTTGCAACCAATTAGCTAAAGACGGGTAATCCTCTAAAACACTCCATCGCTTATTCATAAGACCCCCATAAAGACCGGTACCGACATTATCAATTTTATCATAGCAACCACGAATAGTCTCTCGTACTGAGATCTCTTCCATGATTACAATCCCATCTATATTAGGAGCCTCTTAAAATATGATCTATCTGCTATTAGGAATCATCACATTTTTAACCACCGCATTTATCAGCAGCCAAACTCAATTCCTTTTAAAATTTTCTTACGATTACTCACGCTGGATCACACTTTTAGTCGCCAGCTACCTCATCATCCAAAAGATAAGAAAACTCCTTTCACCCAGAAGCCTTAGCATCTGTATCGTCACACTAACAGTCCTTTGGGCTAGACTACACAACGCACCCACTATTCAAGAACCCACCTTTGCTGAAGTCATTCATTCTAGATCAGGAACAAGTGACGTATCTCGTGAATTGATTATCCGAGACAGCACATCAAAATTTTACCAGATACGAGGCAGAGCTAAGACCGGTGATAAGGGCCAGGTCGTTTGTCGCAAATTCTGCTATTTCAAACCAAATCAAACAGTCCTCTCTGCTGAGGATATGTCTCACCACTTCAGGGCGTTCTTTCGCAAATGCATCGAAAAATTGCCACCTGGTATGCACTCATGGAGCTATGCCTTAATCCTCGGTGATAAATCACTCCTAGAAACCGAGCAGAAGCAAGCTTTTAAAGGCTTAGGTATGTATCACCTACTCGTCATAAGCGGCCTTCACATCAGTTATATCGGGGCAGCTTTATTGACTTTAGTTCAAAGCAGCATAATCCCGTTTTACAGCATGAAATTAATACGACCGACGATCATTCCCTATGTATCGAGCAGCATAAAAATACTCTGCATCATCGCAGTGGTATTGTTTTGCTATACGCTCGGCTTTCCGGTGTCAGCACAACGAGCCGCATTCATTTTTATCACCGCAAACATCGGCAAGGCAATTGGCATAAAAATAAAACAAAGCTCGATGATAGTATTTGCAGTCACATTACAAATCCTCCTCTTTCCAGAAGGGGTCTGGGGTATAAGCTCCGCGCTGAGTTGGGGGGCGTATCTAATATTCTCCAGAACTGAGAATTCACCAAAAAAAAACGTGCTAGAGGCTACAAAAAAAATACTCGAAACCTATTGGTTCTTGTTTCTTTGGATCTACGCATTTCTTAACCAAATAGTTCCCCTTGCCATTATTTTTAATCTGATATTACTTCCCATCTTCAGTCCACTTTTTATTCTGCTATTTGTCGCCATTCTACTACCACCTGGACATTTTGCTGTTTGGGAAATATTTTTTCATATAGAAGGGTTTGGCTTTGTCGTTCAATACTACTACAATCTTATTGCGACCCCGATCGAAGTGTTGATTGACGGTCTCAGCATTCCTCCGTACTTAAGAGGTATTTCATTGTGGTGGGCTTTAACAATACTTATTAAAAGGTATAATATAAACCTTCCCTCAATTAGGAGAAAAAAGCATGGATAACATCTGGAAAGGAAAATCAGTCATCATTGTCGACGATATGGTTAAAGTCCGAAGAGAGTTTGAGCAGGTTTATAAAGACTTTGGCTTTACGGTCGTCGGAATGGCTGGTGATGGTATTGAGGCACTAGAGCTATTAGAAACTGTTAAACCAGATCTAATAAGCATCGATATCATCATGCCTAAAATGGATGGCATAGAGTTTTTTCAACGGGTTCAAACAAACCTGGTTACTAAAGACTACAACCCGAAGTACCTATTCATTAGCTATCTATCATCAGAGCCTCAGGTGATAGAAGCCTATAAAAATCAAATCGATGAAAGATTATTTATTCCTAAGTACTTTACTAAAGAGTTACTCAAAGAAAGACTGGAATTTATATTCGACCACCCCACTCTACCACCTATCGCGGCAGAGGAAGAGTCACAGCAACCCGCGCAAAGTACCTAATACTAAGGAGAAGGCACAGGTTCTGGGTCTTTCTCAGCCGAACCACCGGTTAAAACACTTATACCGCCATGATTAAGATCTTCCGTAGAAGTGTTTTTCCGTCCACTTACTGCTAGAAAAGCGCTGATTCCTGATACCACGAGCGAAAACAATGATATCAAATAGAACGCAGGATGAATCATAGTGCCTAGCAGTAGAAACAACATAGACAGCATAGCCGTTACTATTGAGTTAACCACAACCTTATCGTTGTGAATAACAGCCAACTCAGCTTTTACAATTCCTTTTCCATTCCCCTCTAACAAGACATTTTTTACCACCGGTCGGCAAAAGTGTTTCAAAGCACTTCTCGGACGATATTGATAAGTCGCATGCCAAACTGGAAAGTGTATGAGTTGAACCCCAGCTATTTCTAACTCTGTTCTAATATCCACTAAATGGTCTACATTCAATTCAGCCAACCTGGAGTGGTAACTCTCTATATGTCTTCTTGCCCGTCTTAGAGCCTCTTCTGAATCGATTTGAGTCGACATAATTGACATGCCATTGGAATACTTATAATCAAAGAACTCCCTCTGCCCATAAACATCCGATGCGTCCTCACCGTCTTTATTTTTCTTTTCTACTGCCGGGCTCATCCGTCCCCGGGAAAGAGTAGAATCCAGAGGAAACCCATCCCACTTCACGACAATCGATTCTTTCGGCTCGTGAAGCCGAGTCATACCCCAGTTTTCACATAAGTTGCCTCGACCGCTTACGGCCCAGCGGTAGCTTCGCCTAAACTCGCCCGATTCAACCAAGAAATTCGAACCAGGTGAATCCTTCAACGAGTTTTTACCGTGACGTCGAACCAATCCTCTCCACACTGTAAACGCATCCACAGATGTAACCCAAAATGGAACACTCATACCCTGAATATCAAGCACAACAAATTCTTGATCAGCGTCCTCTGGCCTATGGTGCATACGCCTCAGCCACTCATTAACCGTCTCTTTAACATCCGGAGCGTTAATACTGTTAGGAATAATGTAATGATCGCCAAAGACCTCTTTCTGGCCAGTCTCAACATCTAAGGTAAAGCTGGTCGAACAGATCTGACAAATATGGATCGCGTTCTGGAGGTTAAATTGGGCAACCCCCCCGCACGATGGACAGGATAACTCATGCATAGTGATCTTCTCCTTCTTTATACATATGATATCATGTTCTCCCCTTGACATTCGAGTGGGTGGCATTATGTTTGTATTCAGAATGAGGGGAGCCTCTAATAAGATTAAGTATTATTAGATAGTTATCTTCGGAGGAGCCTGGTTTTTAAACACCAGATTCATCGCGACCCGCCTTATGTATTAGAATTAGACTCAAGTGGAGACAGAGAACATGGGAAAAATTATCGGAATTGACTTAGGTACCACGAATTCAGTGGTTGCCGTTATGGAGCAGGGTAAAGCTAAGATTATACCCAATGCCGAGGGCCAAAGGACTACACCCAGTGTGGTTGCCTTTACTAAGGATGGGGAAATTCTTGTCGGAAGCGCCGCTCGCCGCCAAGCAGTTACTAACCCTGAAAATACCATTTATTCAGCAAAACGCTTTATAGGAACTACCTTTAAGGAAAGAGGAGATGAGTCTTCAAAAGTTCCTTACAAGGTCATCGAAGGCAAAGGCGGTATGACCGTTTTTGAAATCGGCGGCAAACAATACACACCACCTGAAATTTCAGCCAAGATTTTATCTAAGCTCAAGCAATCCGCAGAGGATTACCTTGGCGAAACAGTAACTGAAGCCGTCATTACGGTACCGGCTTATTTTAACGATGCTCAGCGACAAGCAACAAAAGATGCCGGTAAGATTGCTGGCCTCGAAGTAAAACGTATTGTTAACGAGCCTACTGCCGCAGCTTTAGCTTATGGATTAGACAAAAAGAAAAGTGAAAAAATTGCTGTGTTTGACTTCGGCGGTGGTACTTTTGATATATCGATCCTAGAAGTAGGCGAGAGTGTCGTCGAAGTATTAGCGACCGGTGGTAACAACCACTTAGGTGGTGATAACATTGACGAAGAGCTGATTGATTTCTTAGTTAATACTTTTAAAACCGATACCGGTGTCGACATTTCGGCCGACCCCATGGCAATGCAGCGTCTTAAGGAAGCTGCTGAAAAAGCTAAAATCGAATTATCATCAACACAATCGACAGAAATTAACCTGCCGTTTTTAACTGCAGATCAATCTGGACCTAAGCATTTAAACTTAAGCCTTACCCGGTCTAAGTTTGAACAAATTATCCAAGATATCGTAGCGCAGACTCTCGCACCTTGTAAGACTGTTGTTGCAGATGCAGGGTTAGCGACCTCTGAGATTAACGAAGTAATCCTTGTCGGTGGTTCTACTAGAATCCCAATGGTTCAAGAGAAGGTTAAAGAGTTCTTTGGAAGAGATTCAAATAAATCTGTAAACCCAGATGAAGTCGTCGGTATTGGTGCTGCGATCCAAGCGGGTGTTCTTGCTGGAGACGTAAAAGACGTACTACTACTCGATGTGACTCCACTTACCTTAGGGATTGAGACCCGTGGCGGAATTTCAACAAAACTCATTGAGCGAAATACCACTATCCCGACCAAGAAGAGCCAGATCTTTTCTACTGCGGCTAACAACCAAACATCTGTTGAGATTAACGTACTTCAAGGTGAAAGAGATATGGCTGCTGACAACCGTCGCCTCGCTCAATTTAGCCTAGTAGATATCCCATCAGCACCAATGGGAGTTCCACAGATTGAAGTGACTTTTGACATCGATGCCAACGGTATCCTTCAGGTTTCTGCTAAGGACATGGGTACGGGTAAAGAACAAAAAATCACCGTCCAATCTACCACCGCACTTAGCGATGATGAGATCAACAACATGGTTAAAGACGCCGAAGTAAATGCTGAGGCTGACAAGAAAAAACGAGAAACCGTAGAAGCTCGCAACTCTTTGGACACTATGATCTTTAGTATCGAAAAATCGATTCAAGACAACAGCGACAAACTACCAGATGACCTTAAAAAAGAACTGGAAGAAGCGGTTACTGAAGCCAAGTCTAAGCTTGAAGATCCAGATCCGGAAGTTCTAAAAACAGCACGTGAGGATCTTGAGAAAAAGTCCCACAAGCTTGCTGAGATCATTTACAAACAAGCCCAGCAAGATGGTGCTGCACAAGGAGCATCCTCGGAACAAACCGGTGAATCAACTGGTGACGACGCTAAGGATAAAGATCCAAACGTAGTCGATGCTGAGTTTGAAGATGGCCCGAACGCTTAAAGCATAATAGACATTAAACTTAAAACCCCGATGCCGCTTGATGTGGTGTCGGGGTTTTTTTGTAACTTTAGATATTGAAACTTAGCTTTGAACCTATATTTATCTAGCATAATTTGGTTGTAGCTGAACAAGAGGGAATAGATATAAGCCATTGACTTACTAAGTCATTGACTTATACTATATCGATGGAGTTTGAATGGGATAGCCAAAAGGCTAAGAGGAACGTAGTAAAGCATGGAATTACCTTCGAAGAAGCTTCCAAGCTGTTTCAAGGTCGTGCGGAATATGTTGAAATTTTTGATGAGTCCCATTCTGAAGACGAAGATAGGTTTATTGCGATTGGGCCGATCGTCAAGGGAATTGTCGTCGTGGTATACATTGAAAAGACATGGGACCTAATTCGAATAATTTCTGCTCGCAAAGCCACAAAAAAAGAAATTGGCCTTTTTAGCAACTTTAAAAGGGGTATATCTAAATGAGAGAACTAACCGAAAATGATTTTAAAAGAGCAATATCTGGGAAGCTTCGCAGAAAATTGGCCTCTGGAAGAATAGAATCTGGTGCTGACGTGCTCGCCCTACGTAGATTTGTAGGGTTGTCACAGGTCGAGTTCGCCGAAGCTTTAGGCATAAGCGTCTACACCTTGCGAAATTGGGAACAGGATCGACGAATGCCTGATGGCCCTGCATTGGCATTGTTGCGGATTGCCGCACGTCATCCTAGAATTATCCGGTCAAACCTAGAATCGGTGGCGTAGCTGAGAATGGCCAAACTAGTAGTAAATATTGATTACCAGATTATCTAATTCTTTCGCGTTGCCCTGAAAAACACAAAGATACCCATATCCGAGGTGCGCGTGAGGCAGCATAGGCGATTTGATTGGACAATGACACAGTGTCTAGTTGCCAAAATTTTCCTGGTCCTAATTCTGTAATGCCACCATATGCCACCCACCACAAGAAAGCTGGGCAAAAGTACATATATCGAAGTTTAACATGGAGGTCCGCCAATTTCGAAGTCTGCATCACTGATGTCAAAAATCGCTGGGTTTTCTACTGATGATATTCGAATTCTGTAAGTTGAATATGGAGCCATAAATGAAGTAGAGTACGTACCTGTGTTTGATACAGTTGCTTCTTCATGCCATTCACTTGGATCAGGATATTGGTAATTGTATTCAATTTTGACATTCCCAGTGAAATTAGCTGACGTCCACGTAATGTTAAAGGTGACACATCTATCTATGGATTCGCCGCCATTTGGCGCGGTAACTGTGATAGTTCCAACAGGACCCGTATTGTCCGTAATTGAGGCGTTTACACCAGTTGCCATCTCACCGTCGGCATTCTTTGTGAATACAAGAAGATGAGTGGCACCACCAGGAATAGGTGTATCTGCAGCGAAAGAATGAGTTACATTAGACCCTGTGACTGCTAAATTAGCGATTGGCGTGCCGCTGTTTTTCGTAGTTGCATTGGAGCCCCAATAAAGAACGTAGTGAGTTACATCACTTTCATCGGTTGCTTTAGTAATAGTAACGGTACCACCAATTTCATTTGCATCGGTATCGGTATCGGTAAAGGCTACGCTTTGAGCGGCGTTCTCGGGCACAGCCTTATCAACGATAGCTACATTGACTCCGGTGGCCATTTCTCCTACTGCATTTTTGCTATAAACAAGTAAGTGAGTAGCTCCCCCTGGAATCGCAGTATTAGCTGTAATTGCGTAAGTAACGTCAGACCCCGTCACAGCAGCAGTCGTTATTGGCGTGCCGCTATTTTTAGTAGTCGTATTAGAGCCCCAATAAAGAACGTAGTGGGTTACATCACTTTCATCGGTTGCTTTAGTAATAGTAACAGTACCACCGAGTTCATCGGCATCGGTATCGGTATCCGTAAAAGCAACGCTCTGAGCAGCATTAACAGGTAAACCGCTATCGACAATAGCTACATTCACTCCCGTGGCCATTTCTCCACCGCTGTTTTTAGTGAACACGAGTAAATGAGTTGCCCCAGCAGGGATAGCCGTACTAGCTGAAATTGCGTAAGTAACATTAGAACCCGTCACAGCTGCAGTCGTTATCGGGGTGCCGCTATTTTTAACCGTCGAACTGGATCCCCAGTATAATACATAGTGAGTCACATCACTTTCATCGGCTGCTTTGGTAATCGTCACCGTACCGCCAATTTCATCAGCATCGGTGTCGGTATCGGTAAATGCTACACTCTGGGCCGCATTTATCGGTACTCCGCTATCAACGATCAATACACTAACTCCGGTCGTCATTTCACCACCGTTATTTTTTGTAAATACTAGTAAGTGGGTTGCACCTGAAGGAATAGATGTACTTGCTGAAAATGTATAAGTTACATCCGATCCACTTATCGCAATCGTTGTAATCGGAGTCGTACTATTTTTGGCAGTACTGCTAGACCCCCAATAAAGTACATAATGAGTTAGATCCGTTTCATCAGTCGCTTTTGTAATTGTTAAGGTACCAGCGAGTTCCCCAGCATCCGTATCGGTATCGGTAAATGCTACACTTTGTGCGGCAGGCGTCGGTAAACCATCATCCTCAATCGTAACACTTACTCCCGTCGTCATTTCTCCAACATCATTTTTAGTAAACACGAGTAAATGGGTCGCACCTGAAGGAACTTCTGTATTTGCGGAAAAAGAATGGGTAAGGTTCGCATCGGATGCAGTAATTTCAGCTATCGCTGTATCGCTAAGTTTGGTGCTCTCATCTGAACCCCAGTAAAGTGTATAATGAGTCACATCACTCTCGTCAGTCGCCTTAACGATCGTTACACTCCCCTCAACTTCACCCCCGTCGGTATCAACATCAATAAAGGTGACAGCTTGAGCGGCATTGATCGGAGCAACCAGGCTTGATTGTGATCCACTTCGAGTATTTTTAGTAGCGGCTTCGGATTGTACAGCTTGTTCACACCCCGATAGGAGGTGCATTATCATGATAACACTAACACCATATAAAAACTTGGTGGGCATAATAATCTCCTATACTTATTAGTATTAACGGTATTTATTTGGTGACACTTAAATAAAACAGTATAAGCTACTGTTATCAAAGGGGATTACTTTTGTTTACCCAACCATTTTACCGCTAATAGGCTCTATGCCTTGAAAATAATAAGCGATATCGTTCAGGGCGAAGTAATAGTGAGGCTCAGAAGGAAGATCTGGACTCTAAGATGCCACCTGACAACTTGGGCTCAAAAAACAAGTTAGAGTCCTTCTGGGTTACAACCTGGGCAATGAGGATTTGGGGTTAGCCTTTCCTATGCTTCTGTAATCGCTATAGATCGCGAGATTTTGATTTCAGTTTTTCTAACAGGGTAGTGCCAATAGATCGCCAATACTTTTGAAATTATTCAGGTATTATATTACCTGTCGACGGCCAATAAAACCTCTTCAAAGTTTCTTCACCACCGATTCCATAGATAAGCTCTGCCTTCATCGCAAGCTCTTCGTTCCGAGTCAATTAGGTTGCATTCCATAAAATGTCTTCCTCGGATAGGGTTCGCAAATGTCACAAATTCCCAATGATCTTCCCGTGCTAAATACACGTTCATCTGCGGTGCGCTCATCACAAAACTAGTTCCAATTTCATACCGCGCAGCTTTTCCTACTCTCAGCCTAAACCGAACATCCGTCATGTTATTCCCAAGTAGACTTAAATCACAAGAACCAACTTGATACGATCGAAGATCACCCTCATCGGCAAGTAGAACGAGTGGACAAATAGTTTCTTCTGAAGAAATGTCAAAAAAGACTATATAGCGTTCTGTTACTCCGCCATTTTCGAGGGCTCTTAAACTGTATGTTAACGTCATTTCTTCGAAGATAGGACTTCGCGGAATGCGGGAATCGATAATCTTAACGGTTGTCGGTCCATAGGTCACTTGATTAGCTTGGGCGTAAGAAAAGTGACCCATACTCAAGAATACGATCGATACCAAACTGTAGAACAGAGATCTCATTATATTAACTCCAATAAAGATAGGTAATTTATAGCGAAACGAGATGGCAAAAGACCAAAGAATATTTTTTTACTTACAGCCAACTGGTCGGTTGTTTCAATGAAACGGCTGATTGACTTCTTTCTAGTCGCCTACTGCCGACTACTAACTATAAAACGATAGCAGATTGGTAGTAAGAAGCTTTAAGTAATTTAGCTAAGCCGCTACATTGTCTAGTTTTACTGATATCCGCTTTGGTGTTTTATCTTTGCCAACGAGTTGAGATAAAATTCCCGGTAACTCAACCCCTAATTCTTCAGCACAGAAAGCCCTGACCGCTGCCTCATTCACACGCGACAACCGTGACGAGGCTGCTTTCTCCCACTTCAGTACTCCAGCAGCACTTAGCCCTAATTCAGTCGCCCAAGCCTTAAGAGATAGTCCCAAGGATTTTCTTAAGAATTTAACTTCAACTCCTCTAAGCGGAACTCTAAGTCCTATTAGCGAGGATGCAATTGCAGCCTCCATTTCGCCCATTGGAAAATCAATATATTCTTCGCCGTCTTCATCTCTTGCGATCGGCACCTTGACATAGACGTAATCTAATCCACAATTTTTAAAATGTACGGTCCTGTATCGTAACGTCATTTTTTCTCCCTAATATACTGTGACAATTAATAAGCCTGCGCGCAGCTTACATACGACCGTTAGTTTTTCACCATCCAAATCTTTACCGGTCACTTTCCAAGTTCTCATATCATCTTGGGACTTTATTCGAGAAACCGTACGACCACACTGCATGATATCCGATTCAAGAACAAACCGCTCAATCGCCCTCTGTTCAGCATGGAAGGACATTTTAAAATCACCCCGAGCAAGCATCTGTTGAATTTTTTTAGCTTGAGAGGTCATTTTGTTCCCTTCGCTAAAATTAACATAGTATATATAATTTACTTTGTAAATAAATAGTAGCAGATATTCCAGCAAACCTATACATCAGTAAAAAACCATATTATCAACCCTTTAGCAGTTTAGCCACAATGCGTGAAAACCTGTCTGCATCTTCAGTACTAGAGAAAGTTAATTCATCACATTTAGGTATCTCAACGTACTAAATACCAATAGATCGCCAATATTTTTGAAATTATCCAGATATTGGCAGAAGTTTATCTATACCTTATACCGAAGCTGTTTTAATGACGTAATACTCTGCTGGCTCACTGGCCTTGCTCTTGATATTTGAGAATCTGAACAACCTCAGCTATTGCTCGTCTGATGTTTTGTACGCTCCTAGGAACGATTAACACAGTATCGTCACCAGCCAACGTCCCAAGAATTTCTTTGTTGTCACTCTCGTCCAAATGTTTTGCAATAAAGTTTGCCGACCCCGGAGTGGTATGAATAACGATCATGTTCTCGTTTCGAACTAACTCCATAATATGAGCGGACAAGTTCATTGGACCAAGTGAGGTTTCTGCATGTTTTACAACTCAGCCACCACCATTGATCCTATGAAACTTTTAATTTGAAATCTGGAAATACTATCGCATAGAGTCTTAAAAGTCTGTCAGTGCTAAACCGCTCAATTCGGTGATTAAAAATTCTGCTGACATCTGATTTAGATATCCCGAGCTCTTCACCCAGCTCGACCGTACCTAGCTCATGTTTTTTTGCATATTTCAATAGATCTTGGCATATACGGAAACGCAATTTAGCCAATTCATCGGCCTCAGGGTCTAGCATCTGAAATCCTTTTTTATTTTCGAGTTTTTTCCTTACTTTTTTTAATGCTTTTTCGGAAGGAAAAGTCATGTTTTTCTCCTGTATGCGTTAATAACGCCAATATAAAGTTTATCTTTTTCGAGCAGCCAAATTAATTTGTAAAGCTTACCTTTAAGGTTCATTTCATCTGTAACAAAATATTCAAATTGATCGTCGGAGTCAGATCTTGGAAATTCACCACCGTCAAGCATGTTGACTAATTCTAAGATTATTTGGTCATCAATCGATGATTTGTGTCGCTTTTCGTAGTGGGGGTCTATAATAACTTCATTAACTTTTTGGTCATTTATTACTAATCTAACTTTATAGCGGCGACGTTCCATGTAGGCATTATAGTTTTAGTTGTCATATCTGACAACTAAAAAAACATTCGACTTATTCCCTACTATTAGGTCGTATCGTCAATAAAATCGGATGTGCGACTTTGTGGACGATACGGGTTCAATGGCCCTGCTCTTGATATTTGAGAATCTGAACAACCTCAGCTGTTGCTCGTCTGACGTTTTGTACGCTCCTAGGAATGATTAACACAGTATCGTCACCAGCCAACGTCCCAAGAATTTCTTTGTTGTCACTCTCGTCTAAATGTTTTGCAATAAAGTTTGCCGACCCCGGAGTGGTATGAATAACGATCATGTTCTCGTTTCGAACTAACTCCATAATATGAGCGGAAAAATTCATTGGACCAAGTGAGGTTTCTGCATGTTTTACAACCCAGCCACCACCATATTTGCTTGCGCTAAGACGTTTAAGAGCGCGCGAGATGCTTGATTGATTAACATCGATGTCTCGTTTGGCGAGCTCAATTTGAAAGTCTGCCTGTGTTCCCCGGAAACCGGCTTCGATTAACTCTTGAAGTACTTTTTCAATTGTCATTGTATGTCTCCATCTGATGTGATGTTAAGCGATTCACCGCGGTCATCTCTGATTATACAATATGCGCATAATATGCAACTTATTTGTATATATTATGCATAATATGTGTTTTTATTGTCATTTATGCATAAGGTGATTTCTAGGGACAAGAGGAGAAAGAAAATGAAAGTGGGACCCATAGTTTTAGCCTTTAGCGGCGGCCTAGATACATCTGCAATTCTTATCTGGCTTAAAGAGCACTACGATCGCGACATCATCGCCTACTGTGCCAACCTAGGTAACTGCGAGGACACCGCTCACATCGAAAGCCGCGCTATGGAACTTGGGGCTACAAAGTTTATCTGCGATGACCTTCAATCTGAGCTCGTCACTGACTACATCTGGCCCGTATTAAAAAGCGGTGCGACGTACCAAAAAGATTACTTACTGGGAACGGCTCTGGCGCGACCTTTGATAGCAAAACGTCTCATCGAGATAGCCAAACAATATGACGCGTCTGCGATTGCGCACGGTGCAACCGGCAAAGGCAACGATCAACTTCGGTTTGAAAAAACATGGTCACTCCTTCTCCCGGACTTAGAGATCATCGCAGCCTGGAAAAAATGGGACTTTACAGGACGAGGGGACCTGCTGGCCTATCTCAGTAAACATGGATTCAACTATGACTTTCCGAATAAAACTTTCAGCATTGATGAGAATCTTTTTCATGCCAGCTACGAGGGCGGACCGCTGGAGGACTTGGATGTAGACGCCTACGAAGTGCTTGACCTTAGCCCCAAGAAAACAAATAAATGTCAGATCAAAATGAGGTTTCAACAAGGAATTTTAGCTTCAGTAACTATTGACGGGCACAAAACAGATGTAACAGCTAACCCCGTGAGTGGAATTGAACAGCTAAACACGGTCGGCATCGATTACGCGATTGGAATCCAAGACCTGGTTGAAGAACGGATTAACGGCATCAAAAGCAGGGGCGTTTACATAACACCGGGTGGCACAATTATAAAGTACGCTTTGGAACAACTGAAACAAATCGCATGGGATACTACATCGTTCGCGATCGCGCAAAACCTTGCCCAAACATATGGTGAAGGAATCTATGCAGGAGATTGGTTTAGCCCGGCGCAAAGTGCAATGACGTCTTTCTTCGACAATCTCGCCCAATCACTAACGGGCGAAGTCGTGCTCGAGGTTTCTCCACACTTTCTCCACACAAAGAGTCGATGCGCTGTTGCTTCGTTATACGACAAGTCGATCGTCAGCTTTGAGTCAGATGAATTCGGTATCAACGAAGCCTCAGATGGGTACTGCAAAACTCTGAACTTCAAAAGCAAACAACAAGGCAAAGCGATGTCGATCCTTAGCAAAGGTGGAGTTTAGAGATGGTTCTGAATTCTGAAGGTAACTCCTATGACAACAATGCGTTGATGACCTACACAAATGGTATCCATTGGGACAAAAAACTGTTTCGACAAGAAATCAAAGTTCAGATCGCCTGGCTACAAATCCTAATAGAATCAGCCGTTATCGATGAAGGTCAAGCTTCGGAAATCAAAAATCGACTACTCGGTATCGAAGACGACATGGAAACGGACACATTTGACTGGCAGATCGGTAACGAAGATATCCACATGAATATCGAGCGAGCCGTAACAGAAACACACGGCTTACTAGGTAAGACAATTCACACGGGACGCTCACGTAACGACCTCGTGGCGACTACTCTACGCCTTCACGTTGCGGACTCTGTAGATCAGCTTTCTACAGACCTTACTACCTTAGGCCGAGGCTTAACAAAACTTGCGGAATCTAATAAACACATCACGATTCCTGGGACAACTCATCTACAGCATGGACAACCCATTCTTCTAGCACAAGTGCTACTGGGCCATGCTTGGCCACATACACGAACAATAAAGACCTTAGAAAACACTAAGTCTCTGGCATTGACGGCGATGCCACTTGGGGCCGGAGCTTTCAACGGCACCACACTAATCGGTAATTTCGAACAAATGGCGAAGGGCTTAGGATTTGAAAATCCTTGCCTAAATGGCTATGACGCCGTCAGCGACAGAGACTTCATGCTAACTTTTCTCAATGCTGTATCTCTACACGCAGTCCATCTCGGCCGGCTCTGCGAGGACCTTATTTATTGGGCAGCGTCTCCCATCAAACTACTAAAACTCCCGCACCAATGGTCTACCGGTAGTTCGATCATGCCTCAAAAACGTAACCCAGATATCGCTGAGATAACACGGGCGAAAACATCGCGACTTATCCAGCAGTCGTCATGTGCCGCACAACTAGTAGCCAGTTTGGGAACTAGCTACTACAGCGATCTCCACGAGCTTAAGAAAATCTACCTAGAAACTCTGGAGATGGTTCAGGAAATCCACAGCGTTTTCATACCATTCGTTGGCGACCTAGAGTTCAACGCCGATGCGGCTGCGAAACTTCTGAACTGCGGACATATACTTGCTACAGACTACGCCAATCAATTGGTAGATTCAGGAACGCCGTTTCGAGAGGCATACAAACAGACTGCAATGTTAGTTGCGGATGCCGAGGAAAAAAATATTCAGATTCATGAACTCGAGACCGTTAACATCGAATACTCTGCAAGTATTTCGCAACGTGTCAGCCCTGGCGGAACATCAATCGAGCAGATCAATCTTCAGATTAGCAAGCTGCTAACAGTACTTGATGGGAAAAACCAATGAAACACCTTACGAAAATGACCGACCTGTCGTTTGATGAAATCAACAGCATCATGAAACTCGCTTTCGAGTACAAACATAAATTTGACCTAGGTATACGTACAGAAAATGTTCTCAACGGCAAGATGGTTGCGATGGTCTTTGAAAAACCATCACTTCGCACAAAGGTTGCGTTCGAAATCGCCACAGAATATCTCGGTGGTACCGCCGTCTATCTTTCCAACTCACAGATACTTGCAAGTGGCCAAAACATCAAAGGACGAGAATCCATCCCTGACATCGCTCGCAACTTAGAAAGGTTCTCCGACCTCATCCTGGCTAGGGTTTACAGTCATTCGACCATCTCTGACATCGTAAAACATGTTAAAAAACCGGTGATCAATGCACTATGTGACCGCCACCATCCGACACAGGCATTGGCGGATCTCATGGCGATTCGCTGGCATAAACCGGATATAGAGAAACTTAAAATAGCGTTCGTCGGAGACGGCAACAACGTCGCAGTGTCACTCATGCAAATTTGTGCAATCGCGGGCCACGATTTCGTGTTCGCAGGACCTAAAGAATATCAGATCCCCGACGCTGCCGTGCAAGCTGTGCAGTCCTTCACCAAAAGTAGTATTGCAATCCTGGAAGAACCCAAAGATGCTGTTACCGGGGCTGATGTTGTCTATACAGATACCTTCGTTTCCATGGGCCAAGAAGAGGAGCAAGCAAAACGACTAGAGGAGTTCTCTCCTTACCAAGTTGATATCAAGATGTTTGAAATGGCGAACCCGGGAGCAATATTTATGCACTGTTTGCCCGCTCACCGCGGTGAAGAGGTCACTGACGAAGTCATGGACCATCCAAGGTCTGTTATCTTCGATCAAGCAGAATGCAGAATGCACATTGCGAAGGCGTTGCTAACCAAGTTTCTACAGTCATGACAAAAAAGGGAGCCTGTTTGGCTAGATTGGAAGCAAACCTGCAATTTTTAAGCCCGCATTCTTTCTGGCATCGAGTTTTTCTTATAACTTCGTATATCAAACCTTAGATTTGATTCGATTTGTTCATCGACCCAGCTTCCACTTAACTTGCTTGTTTTTCTTTTAGTTTATCAAGTTGATCAATGAGCCGTGTTTTGATAAGTGCCTGCCGAGAAATACCTCGACGCTTAGCTTCCTTATCTAGATCGTTAACTGCCCATACAAGTACATCAAGATTTAGACGTTTCGTCCATTCAGCACCCTTAGTTAATTTGGTTTCTCGATCTTCTTTTTCATAGGTTGCGGTCTGATTATTGTTAGCCATGATAAATATTCTTTTCGTCTTTACAGCCAACACTCCCTAAAAAATCAATTTTTAATTACTGTTTGTAAGGTTGTACAAGCAGGTTGATCAGCTAGTAAAGTTCTGCGACATTTTTTCAGCTCACCACGAATCTCATCTTGGTCACCGGTAGCACCAACCCAAATTTTGAATTCTTGACTTAAAACCTCTACTAATTCTCTTTTGTGCTCACTATTGTAACGATAGACTGATTGGGAACAATAAAGCTTCCTGTTAGTGTAGTGCGATCCTTCGTATCGATCACATTGGCAGTCACAAAAATAAGTGCCAGCATAGGCATTCAAAGAGACAAAGATACTAATAATAGCGAGGATGCTAAAGTTTTTCATTTTTTTCACTCCTTTGTTTGTTAGCTATTACTTATTACTACTAGTTAAATTCTTAAACAAATCAATCGGCACCGGGAAAACAATCGTAGAGTTTTGATCGGTAGACATATCGCTTAGAGTTTGCAAATAACGAAGCTGCATTGCTGAACCATTTGCGGAGCTTCCCATAATATCTGCGGCTTCACGTAACTTCTGCGCGGCTTGTTGTTCACCTTCTGCGGCAATAATTTTCGCACGTCGTTCCCGCTCCGCTTCAGCTTCTTTGGCCATAGCGCGCTGCATATCCAAAGGTAAGTCTACATCTTTAATCTCGACACTGACTACTTTAATACCCCAAGGGTCCGTTTGCTCATCTAGAATACCCTGAAGTTTAGCGTTTATTTTATCCCGGTTTGTTAACAGTTCGTCAAGGGTGTGTTCACCTAAGATAGACCTTAGGTGAGTCTGGGATAATTGGGTCGTAGCATAAAGATAATTCTCGACGTTGTTAATAGCACGAATCGGGTCTACGACTCTAAAGTATAAGACTGCATTTACTTTTAGCGTCACATTATCTCTACTAATAACATCCTGTGGATCGATGTCCATAGTGACTGTTCTGATAGATAACTTCCTCATCCGATCTACAAAAGGAATTAGGATAAATAACCCCGGTCCCTTTGCACTATCTAATACTCGGCCCAGACGAAAAACAACACCACGTTCGTATTCTTGTAAGATCCTTACTGACATCGACAAAAACGTCGCGATCACTACTACTAAAATAATTAATCCACTCATAACCCCTCCTAAAGGTCTTAAAATTAGTTAATTTAAATTTTCTTCACTATGAGTAACAAACCCTTACGGTCTATCACTTGAACCAGGTCATTATCAGCGATAAGTTCATCTGTAAGGGTCCTCGCCTTCCAAGACTCACCCTCAACAAAAACATTACCGACGCCCTCTACAAACTCACCCTTAACCTGTGCAGTAGAACCTAACAAAGCCTCAGCACCACTAACAGGCTTGGAGCGCTCCGCTTTAAAAACCAAGTAGCCAATCGTCAGGGCTGCAGCACCGACAACGACCGCACCCGGTAAAATAGTAAACCACGAAATCTGAAGTCCTTGCTCATTCCCTGGGTCAACCAAAAGAAATGATCCTACTAAAAAGGCTGAAAAACCGCCTATACCCAAAACACCAAAACTCGGGACAAACATCTCGGCAACCATCAACGCCACCCCTACCAACAACATAAGCATCGCGCCGAAGCTAACGGGTAGTACCGAAGTAGCAATCAAAGCCAAAATCATACAAATCCCACCGGCAACCCCTGGAAAAAAAGCACCGGGGTGAGTCAATTCAAACCCAAGACCGATAAGACCAGCAATAAACAAAAGGTAAAACAAATTTGGGTTAGAAAGAATTTCCAAAAATTCCTGCTTCGGAGAACGGTTATACGATAAGGTCGTACTACCAGTCGTCTTAATCTCCACCAGCTCATCTACACCAGCGACTTTTACTTTCATACCATTTAAACTCAACAACAAAGACGGAACATCGGAAACTATCAGATCAATTACATTATTCTCTAAAGCCTCCGCAGCAGTAATCGAAGTGGATGAAAGCACAAAAGACCGTGCCATCTCAACATTCTTATTACGCTTTTGGGCGATAGACTCAATAAAGGCTACGGTATCTTCTTCGATTTTCTTCGACATATGCTCACTATCGATATCTTTTCCAGTAGCAGTTACAGGGTGCGAGGCGCCAATGTTAGTACCATCAGACATTGCGGCCACATGACCTGCAAGTGTTATAAATGCACCCGCACTACCAGCCCTAGATCCGGATGGACCCACCCAAACAACCACAGGAAACGGAGCAGACAAAATATTTTTCACCATGGAACGAGTCGACTCTAATGAACCACCCGGAGTATCGAGCTGAATAATAAGTCCGCTCAACTTTTCTTCGCTAACTTGTGCTAACGCAGATACGAGCACATCGTTCGATGCCGCCCCAACAATTCCGATATCTACTACTAGCCATTGATTGGATTTACCCTCATTAGCACTAAGGTAAAAACCACTTAGAATGGAGAGCGACACGAACATATTTAAAAAAAACTTCATAATTGACTCAGCTGAGATTTAAGAGATTGAAGGTGCTGCCAAACCTCGACTTTATTTGAAGACTTTTTTCCGAAGGTCAGAGGGTGATGCGTATACAAAGCTTTAATTGTGTCACTAAAATTAAACCATCTACCCCATTGATGATGAGTAGGATTTTTACTACAAAACAGAAATAAAAAATACGTTTGGTTTAGAGGAAGTTGTTTGAAGTCGGCTGTTATGAGGTAGTCTTGCGGGTCTAAGTTAATAGACTTGGCCATTTTCTCCATCGTAGATCTGGTCAAGGAATCTAAACCATGTTCGGCATCGCAAAAAACAACCCTACCCACTCCAGCTATTTTTTCTAGTGGTTCAGGTATCTCGTTATTTGCAATCGATGTCAGTTCATGAGCAGAATAGACAGGCCAATAAAGACCGCGTTCCTTTTGCCACTGTAAATGATTTAAATATTGATCATTACCCATAATGATCAAACTTATACCAGATCTAAATCTAACTACGCAACACTCTTTGTTGGGGGTATTCGACGTTTTTTCAGCAGGTTATCATTATCTTTACGGCTTTCAGCTCCAACCGCCGCATATTTGATCGTTTGCTTAAGATAACAACCGACGAGATAAGCTTTTCCAAGCTGTCCAGTCGACTCGTAGCACTGAATTAAAAGCGACATAGCCTCTTCAACCTTTCCCTCTACGGTATTGAGGCTACTGTGAAGGTAGGTTATGGCATCTCCATACTTTTCGACCTTGATATAAAGGCTTGAAAGGGGAAGAAGTGACTGCGCAGACCCCCTTTTCACCAAGCTGCGGTATATCTTAATTGCATCGAGATTTTCACCATAGGTCTCTAAAGCTTTAGCTTTCATTTTTAATAGATCAACTTGTTCAATATGGCGTGAAAGTCCTTCTTCTAGAACCTCAAATAACTTTTCTTTCTGATCAGTGGTCATATAGAACTTAGCGAGAACAACATAGGTATCAATTTTTTGTTTATTAGCCTTCTTTTCGTCTCTCAATAAATACTCTGCTTTTTTAAGTTCATTTTTCTCCACACAAGCTTGAACCATTTTTTCTAGAGCAGGGGTATTATTGGGGTAATAGCGTCTTATCCGCTTATAGTAGTATATCGACTTATCTAAATTACCTTGCTGCTTATAGGCTTGTGCCATCGCAAATAAAGCTGGACGGTATTTAATATTCTCTGTTAAAGCTTCTCTCAAATGAACAATTGCTTTGTCTGGTTCATTTCTTTCCATGAGTAAAACGGCTACTTGAGTTTGGCGCTTTGGTTGTCTGGGATTCAGTTCAAGTTCGCTAATCATACAATCGATAGCTTCATCGTATTGCTTAAGCTTAATTAGAATATTCGCCAACACCGCGTAAGACCTATGATAACTAGAGTTTCGCACTGCATTTTCGCGAAGGATTTCGACGCTTTCTAAGTTTTTACCTTGTTTATGTAAGGTTAGTGCCTTCAAGTGACGTAGGGTTTGATTGCGCTCATCGATCGCTAAACCCTCTTCAATTGCACTAAGAGCCTCACCATAGTTTCGCTGGTGAAAGAACCTCTCGGCCAATCGCTGGGCCTTTATCTTCGCAGACGGCTGTCCGTAGGATTTTAGCAGGGTTGATAATTTTTTCTCTAGCTCTGAAACCTTAAATGGCTTCACAAGGTAATCGTTTGCACCAAGATCTGCGGCTTTGACGATTTCCTCTTTGTCGGCCTCACCACTAACGACTAGAATTGGAATGGCAAAATCAGCATCCCGGTTTCTTATCGATTCAATAGCATCAAATCCAGAACTATCTGGTAAGTAAAGATCCAACACAACCAGATCCACGGATTTTTTCCTGAGCAACTTTAGTGAATCCAAACAATTGGAGGCTTCATAAATCTTCGAGAAGCCCATCGATTCAGCAACACGACGTATTGCCTTTCTGATCTGAGGATGGTCATCAACGATCAAAATGCCGTAGGGCTTCGCGTCAAATTTTTCTTTACTCTGTTCCATAAGATACCGACTCTCCAGCGGATTTGTCGGTATACCAGGCTTAAGGCTTAAGTACAGAAGTTCTAATCTGTTATAAGTATCTGATATAAAACTTAATTATTCTATTTCTACCAATTTACCGAGAGGCTTGCATAGGTCCGTGAACTAAGATTATTAGGGTCGATTTTCGCGGCTTTTTGCCACTCCGACTTCGCTAAGTCATCTCTTCCTTGGTGGTGGTGAATGATGCCCAAAACATTTCTAGCGGCGGCGTGATTTGGAAATTTACTAAGTAATACATCTAATTCCTTCCGCGCTTTTTCAGGCTCGGAGTTTTCTAGATATAACTTAGCCAACTTTAGTCGGGCATCTTTCATATCCGGAAATAATTCCAATGATTTTTCATACTCAGATATCGCATTGTCTAGCATGCCGCTAGTTTTATAAAGTTCAGCACTTTGTATATGTAAATTCGCCAGTCGCCCTAATATTAGCTTAGGGGCTTTTTCTTCGGCATTTATTTGAGCACCTAAATCTTCAAAGGATTTACTCGCTTCATCGTAACGACCTAAGTCACAAAGAGTGATTGTTAAATTTAATGAAGACTCAATAAAATTAGGATTCGCCTTAAGCGCGTGGTCAAACTGTTCTAAAGCTTCGGCAAACCTAGATTGCTTATGGAAGGTCAACCCCAATAGATTATGTAAATTAGCGATGGGTCCGTAATTTGTAAGAGTCGTTTTTAGTAACTTTTCCGCCGCTTCGAACCGATTAACCTTAAGATAGAAGTCTACTTTCTTCTTAATTTCATTGATGTCTTCACGAGCAATTATTAAGGAACTCAACAAACCACTCCTTAGGCTACCGCTACAGCTTCAAACCGTCTTGTAACCAGAATTTTAATCTGTCCTGGATACGCGACGTTCTCTTCAACCTGCCTAGCAATCGCTGAGGACAAACTCTGTAAGTCTTCTTCTGATACTTTTTTATGGCTCACTTCAACGTGAACTTCCCGTGCACCATTCATAATTTCTATCTTCAAAATTCCAGGGAAATTTTTCACTACATCATCTATCGAACTCAAGCGATCTTGATACCCCTCTTCGAGGTTAACCCTAGCTCCAGGACGAGCACCGGACAAAGTATCTGCTGCTTGAAGAACATAAGCCAACGGTGTTTCAACTATTAAGTCCGCATGATGGGACATAACGGTATCGCAAATTACTTTGTTTTCACCAAAACGGTCGGCGTAATCACCGCTAATAACAGCATGGCTGCCGTCGATCCGGTAATCAATAGACTTGCCAATATCATGAAGCAATCCGCAACGTTTCGCTTGATCGGGATCTACCCCTAATTCTTGTCCCAAAATGCCTGCGAGTTTAGCAACTTCAAGAGAATGGAAGTATTGATTCTGTCGATAGCTAGTACGCCAGTTCAACGAGCCAACCATTTTTAAAACCTCAATATGGATTCCATCTAATTGCAATTCGTAAAGAGCTTGCTTACCCATGGTCTCAGCTTGTTGCTCTAATTTTTCACGATGTTTTTGATAAGTCGCAGCAGCATTTGACCATTTATTAGGATGCTGAATAAGCAGCTCTTCGAGGCTTAGCTTAGCCGCTTCCTTATAAATACCAAAGCCACCACCGAGGCGTATTGATGGTTGGTGCGCATTCGATTGATCCAGAACAATGTTCACACCTTCACTTAGCTCGGTGAGGTCTTGAATCAACTTGTTTTCATCACTTGCTAAGAGTTCTAAAGTAGCAGCGTCTTTCACTTCAACATGATTGACACCTTTAGGCCATATAAACTCGGGAGCATAGCGAGACTGCGTCGTACCCAGCAACCGATTAGCCAATCTTTTCGAGCTAGAACCTAGTTCATCATCAAGAAACTTAAGATACTTTGTGCAGTCGAGTTGCCGTTTACGAACCAAGTCGCTTTTCATATTTTCAAGTAGCACAGGAGGCTCTACTTGAGCGACCGATACAAGGCCACTCTGCAACTCTACCTTCGCTTCTTCTTGAACAATGACTGCTTCGTCATATTCCGTCTTAGCCCGGTCTCTTCTGGCATACACCTGTTCTAAGTCTTTAGATCTTTTATCAACTCTTTGCTGTTCGAATACTAGGTCTTCTTGACGCCGCTCCATGTCGGCCTCCCTAGTAGAACAATCATTTTGCCGATCTTCAAAAAGAGTCTCTAGCTCCTCGAGGGCCTCTTGATTCTTTTCGCTAGTTCGTTTGTACTCTTCATCTTTAACTTTTTTCAATTGTTTCTGAGCATCGCTAATTATAAGTTTGGTCTGCACTGAATTACCCACTCGCAATCGTCGTGGCAAAAAATAAAGCAGTCCTAAAAATATAATATACCCAACACCTAATGAGCCTAGCCCCAGAAATAAGTATTGTTGTAAGTCCATCTTGTCCTCATTTGTTCTTAGTGGCCATCAACCATAGACAGCAGCCTATCTATATCATAGAATTTTGAAATAACGGCTCAATTTCACCTGTTAGTGAGCCTTTGGAGTAATTTGCCCGAATCGGGTGGTTTAGTAGGGCTCAAAAACCTTCGTTACAGTACAATATAGCACACGAAGTGACCGGAGCCAGCGAAGTTAACTATTTAGTATAAGGCATGAGAGTTTAATGAAGTATCAACCTCGCAACTTTTTAAATTTAATCGGGTTATCGGTATTTAGCATTCTCGTGATGGCTGTATCAAATGACACGGTACAAAACCTCGACCGTATGAAACTAGACTGGGAGGATTTGACAGTCCAATTCTACGGAGTCGCCACTCCGGGGCAAACTAGCCCTACCCAAGAAGACCCTAAGATCTTTAAAACATTAGAGAAAAAAGCCTGGAACGAAGGCCTCGCTTATATCCGCGACGCCGCAAAAGAGTTTAGAATCAAAGAAAGCGCTCCAGAGCAGTTCGCTAGCACTATTGGCGCCCGAGTAGCGAGAGCTACTTATTCGTATGATACCGAATACTACCGAGACGGCAGCGTCCAGGTCAAACTCGCCAGCTCGTTAGTCAATCTTGTAGCGCTGAACAAGCCGTCTTTTAGCACAGTAAAAAAACCAGATATCAGCGGTCTGCCTAACTCGGGTATCATATTGAAAGTAGCCGGAGCTGCCACCCCTAGCGCTACCTATACCATTGTTGATGAAAAAGGTGCTGTACTGTTCCAGCCCAGCAGCGTCTCCGAGGAGTCCTTTCAGCAGCACTTAATGGGGCATTGGTTTACCGCACGTCGCGCCTCCCCTAGGAGAGTTAAGTCCTATGTAGGAGATAAGCCATTGGAAATAAAGGCTAAATTTATTGAACGAGAAAAAATAGCTATCAATAGAAAGGTTTGGGAAGAAGCTCTAAAGAAACAACTGCCACTTTTGGTCTCATCACGGGTAGCAATAGTCATTGAACAATAATTTTGAAAAAAATTAAAACGAAGACCAGCCAAACGCTTGCACCGCTTAATCTAAAGTGCTACAAGTGTTGCTTCTGGTTTTAGGAGAGGCAAACATGCCGAAGTTAAAAACGAAAAGGTCTGCTGCAAAGCGTTTCACGATACTTCCTTCTGGGAAAATTCGCCGTAATCGCGCTAATAAACAGCATATTCTTACAAAGAAAAAAAGAGCTCGACTAAACAAATTGAAGAAACCTGGTTACGTGCTTCCTTGCGATCGTAGCTTAGTGATTCGTTGTTTACCAAACGGGTAATTTAAGGAACAAAAGGCTATGGCACGCGTAAAAAGGGGCTTTAAAGCTCGTCGTCGAAGAAAGAAAATTCTCAAGCTAGCTAAGGGCTTTCGTGGATCACGAAGCACAAGGTTTAAGACTGCTATCCATGTAGTCCGTAGAAGTCTAGCTTATGCATATAGAGACCGTAGGGTTAAGAAGCGAGAGTTTCGTAGCTTATGGATCATCCGTATCAATGCAGCTTGTCGTGCGGCCGGAATGAAGTATTCTGAGTTTATTCATGGGCTCAAAAAGAGTCAGATCGACATGGACCGTAGTGTCCTTTCTGACCTAGCAATGTCTGACCCAAAAGCGTTTGATCAGCTCGTTCAGAAGGCTAGAGAGTCCCTCTAAGAACATATTTACTAGTTTACTCACACTTTATACACAGCCCGTGTATAAAGTTTTTTTATCAGTTATATCAGCCTTCTATTGCTATCTAGATAAGGAAGTTCCTTATTGTCCACAAGTCATTGTGGACAACTACACACTTATCCACAGCCTCCTGTTCATTTTATGTACTAATAGCTCCAAAATACCAGACTTAGTTATGATTCGACTTGTTTACAAGCCACTTATTCTGTCTCAGGGTTTCGTAGAGCAGCTGATTCAAACCACCTAGCTGTAATTCCAACTCATCCAAACATGGGTCCAAACAATCACTTTTAAACGAAAAATCCTCAAGCCGCTTGGTTCCCGTGTGCTGAAGCCATCCGTTCGATGAGATCGCAGCAGGATTTCCAAAGCGCCCGGAAATAAACACAAAGGATTCTGCGTCTTCATTAAGAAGTGACTGACCCGCACTAGAAAATTCTTGCTCCACTCCAATCAACTCAGCGACTGTCGGGAATAAGTCCAAATGAGAACCAAACTTCTCACTAACTCTCGCATCAAAAAATTTAGGTCCGTGAATCAACAACGGAACTTGATAGCGGTCTAAAAATGAAAAATCACGATAAGGCGTGTAAGTGTGATCTGCAGTAAAAACAAATATAGTGTTATCAAACCAAGGTTGTTTTTTCGCTTCCCTCATAAACTCATTTAAACTCCAGTCGGCATAGTGAAGAGTATTCAAAAAACCCACCTCACTATCGACACCATGTTTAGCTAAGTCCCGACCGTGAGGTGGATTTATAAATGGTGTATGAGTCGTTCCAGTAAAAATAAATGACAAAAAGGGCTGTTTAAATTCATTGATCTTATCCAGCGAGAACATATAGGTTTCGTAATCATAACCGAACCTAGGTTTTTGCTGATCACCGTAATCTAGCAACATAGGAAAATCTTCCATTCCGTAATAATACTTAAATCCCAGTGCTTTTGCCGCTGCATCTAGTCGAAACGAACGTCGAGGAGAGCTCTGTACAAACATAGTTTCGTAACCCTTTGAACGCGCTACTGCACCTAACTTTGAAACCGATAACAACTCAAACCCCAAACCAAGTGTAGGAATACCCTTTAAAGATGGAAACGAAGTCAAGATAGACTGAATCGCTTCGATACTTCTACTGCCGTTTGCAAAAAAGTTTTCAAACTTAATAGACTCTTTACTGAGTTGATCGAAAAAAGGTGTGGAACCAAATTCAGAGTTCTTCCCAAATGAATCAACATAAAAAGACGACCAGCTTTCCAGTAAAATAATAACCACATTAGGATTCTTACTAGAAAAATCCTGTTGTTTAGCTTTACGAGAGAATGGATAGGGTGAATCAATATCAATATTAAGCTTAGATAAAGGAGTTTTTATCTTTTCATAAGGATACTTAGTGTACTCTATTCGCTGGCTATTACGAGAGGAATGCCAAGCCGAAAACACCCCATTTAAAACCAACTGCCCTTCTGAAGATTTCTCTGAAATAAAACCATCTATAATATTAATTGGTTTTAACGACACACTCCCCCTAATTAAAAGCCCGGTAACTAAAATCAAAGCAATACTTTGAGGCCAAGAGCATTTTTTAGGAGAAATATCTTTCTGAAAAAAACGAAACCAAACATAAGCACTTAAAACAAAAAAAACAACATAACCCAAAAACAAACCGAGATAAGGACCAAAAGCCAGATCAACCATGAAAACAGCGTCTTCTTTTAACAACAACAATTCATCAGCTACATGGCGGTTCACCTGACCGAAGTAAACAATATCGCCAACAAGAAATAATAACATAACGCTAGTGAAAATAAAAAATACCCAAGACCACCCACGATACCAAATCTTGGTAGTCGCAAACCTAAATGGCAATACTATCATCAATATTGGCAGGCATAAAAAAGTCAAACTAGCGGACGCATCAAAACGAATTCCGACTAAAAAATCAGTGCAGACTTCCCAAAACGATAGATCTGAAAATAGTAAATTTTTATAAGTAACATAGAGTGCGCCCCTAACTATAGTAAACATCGCCAAAACCGCAACGACCATGAGCAATATAATTTTAAATATAGGTATCCTACGCTGCATCTATCGCTCCCGGTAAACTTAACTCTCATTGAGACGATACAGAATACACCGAAGCAACCATCTTAAATAGAAGTAAATTATTTACTATCCGTTCATTTGAGACGGTACCAGATAGGACCACCAATAGACGTAAAAGATTTTAAATCAAAAATTTGACCTCGATCATTAGGGTCAATGTTTAGCTCTTGAGAGTTTTTTTGATAAACCCGAACCTCATCACCCTCGTAAATTCCTGAGTAACCAAAAACTGGCTTTACCAATGGTAAGGCGCGCGACAAACCAAATCCCCAAGATTCGATATTTGAACGCCCAGCAAAAAAAGTGATCTCCCCCCAGAACTGAGGAGTATGATAGTAGGGGGTTCGCGGGTAATCTAACAGCATTCCACCTTCAGGGCGGATCAACTCTACCAACTCTTGATTTGCATTCGCAGAGCCGTTATTTTCATCACCACTAAAAAACATCATTCCATCAGCAGATAGATAACCCCACTCGTAGCCTTGTGGTCGGAGCTGCCATAGCATAGAGACTGGTAGTGACGAACGATTCGTAACACGATCAGAAGACACCATCCAAGCTACATAAATAATTTCCTTAACCCGGCCATCGTGCCGAAACCGAAATCTCACCACCAGTGGCACATCGCCAACCCCTACTGGATCACCGTCCCACATTTTCAGAAGCTGATCCGACGTAACAGTAGGAACCCGAGGACTAGGCAACAACCAAGACACCTCGACATCTTCGATGCCAAACTGCAGGTGTAAAAGACATAGTATCTGAGCCGTAACCGAAGAGTTCCGAACATCGTTAGTACTCATAGAACCGAGATTTAGTGACGCCTGCACTGAGCTAGATAAATCAGACCGACCATCAGTAAACGCCCTAACCACCTCTATAGGAGACCCCGGACGTTCCATACTTAAAATCACCAGACCATCGCCGCGCAACTCACTTAAACCCAAGACCTTACTACCACCCAACGGAGCAATAATGGTTATCTTAGATTTCAAACCTTTATTAATTTTATTAACGGGATCAGAGAGCTTCTTCCTAAACTCCAGATGAGCCTCAGAAATATCACTTGGCGCACTGAGATTAGGTACCGATAAAACAATCGGACCGTTAACACCCACAGCATGAAGGTGACTTGAAATTGCTATTGCAAAAAAAATCAACCGAATCATTTTGACTGACCTTATCTGGAATATCTTAAAGACTTGATATCTCACCCAAAGGCTTTCAACAAGGGATTTTGCACTATCAATTTAAGGAGGTTTCATTCGAAACAGAATTAATCTACTTCGATGTTCGAGTTCACAGTCTTTTCAGCTTCATACTTACTGTAGTTAGGTATTGCCTCACGAAGGTAAGCCATAACAAGCTCGATCCCTTTACCTGGTAATGGATCGACGCCAAAACTTGCCAGTAAACGATTGATTTCCAAAACCACAGCCTTCCTAAGCTTAACCGGAGAAATTTGCTTATGATCTGAAAAATCTCCTTGCGTACCCTTCGTCTGCCCATCTACTAGACCGTGCTTAACCATAGGAGTGTAAAAAGTATCTCTGATAGCCTGCCGGAAACTAAGAAGATATAAAGCGTCTGGAGTCGTAATGTCCCAAGTAGCAAATTTGCCATTTTCTGCAAAACTGTAAACCTGCTCGAAGTTTGACATCGTCCATACGATCATCATATTAGCCAGAGTCGTAACCATTTGATCCTTATCACCAGTTTTGAGCTGCTCCCACGCCTGATTACCCGACCCTCGTAAACTTCCAACCGTGCGCAATATCGGCCACTCTTGACCTTGTTCATCACGGGTTAAAACAGAATTCTTAACGATAGGAAGCACCGAGCGACTAGAGCCGGGAACATAATCCTCGACATTTATATCGGTCATCGTCGATGACCACCGCTGCCGACCTCGGTCATCCAAACGCTCTGATTGAAAATTTCCCATCCGACCCAAAAAGTAAATCATCGCGGTACTAATAATGGCAGGACCCAATAAAGATACATCCGTCGCTACCGAGGGGTTAACAGAAGTCACAATCCCCAGTGCTCCGGTTATTCCTATAAAGCCCATAAAACCTTTAGTACTGAGATCTGTCATCTTCTGTAAATGAGCCCTAGCTGCTGTCAAGTAGTCAGACCTAGTACAAGTTTTAGGACACTTTACTTGTAAATAAAAATAAGCGGCGTGCTTCATCATCGCTAAGAAAACTTTTTGATGCTTAGAAGAGAACTCATAGACTTCATTATATATCTCGTTATAAGCCTCAACACGCTGGAGTAAAAGCTCTGCACTAATAGCCGGACAAGGCTTTACGGCAGCTACCAACTTAGAAGAATCTAAAAATAGTCCGATTAGTAAAAGTACTGATAAAAACAACTTAGAACGGTCCACCCGAATAAATCCCTCAAACAACACAAATCCAGTAATAGATATTATATTTTGCCATAGCAGGAGGTAAATTCCAAATCTGATACCTTTAATTTACAACTAAATTCAAGAGGAGCCCTTTAGCGGTGCTACTCTCATTTATTCTTCAACATAGATCGGCGGCGAACACATTAAAGCCGGGGATTCAAGGTGATATGAAGACTCAGGTTCACTTTGGTATCCACAACAAGCTATCATTTGACAAACCACCTCACCTGTTTCTCCATCACAAAAACAATTATCACAATTCTCTTCCGATGGAACCGGTTGACCAGCCTGATAAGTTTCTCCCTCATGGGAACAAGTCAAAGTGTCTGCAATGGGTTCTGAGCACAAACTACTACAATCATCACAATGAGTAAGTGAAAACCCTTGATCCTCACACTGGTAAGTAAAATTCGTAACCTCTAAGGTACATATTCGATCTGCAGCACGTTCCTCACAACTCATATAATCACCATCTGGATTATAGCCCGAGATGAGCTCATCAGGTTTGTCAGAGTTGTCGGTTGATTTTGTTAAACTATCCAAACGATCACATGAAACACTAACCGTAAGTACCATCGACAACAAATTTACTAATTTAATAATTTTCATAAAATACCTTCCTTCTAAAGTGAACAGGCTGTGTATTGCTTCTTTAGTTTTTGCGTAAACTTTCTAATATCGTGACAATATCCTCAGTTTGACTACTATGCGTTGCCTGTATATAGGTCGCCCCTTCGTAATCAAAAAATGTTTTGTTTTCATCACAGAAATAGATATCGATACCATATTGATTGGTTTCGGGAGTTACGTCGCATACAGCACCAGCGAGGGTAAAGATAATCCGTTGTTCGCCAAACCTTACGACGGTGCTATTAGGTTCATTTTCAACCACCCACTCAGAAGATGTAACATCGATAGTAAAACTACTTAAAACAGCTATGTTAATGGAGTCAGCTACTGATCCAGGACTATCTGAATTCTTATTCTGAGGCTCTTCCGTACCTTTTCCATCTTCAGGCTCGTTTCCGTTATCAACAATCCCACCTTGTGGCGGAGCTTTACAGCCGACCAAAAAGCACAATAGAAAAAGTGATGGAATTTTTATAAGCACTAAAGCCCCCTAATGGCAGAATTTGCCAACTCCTAAATACTAGTATACGATCGGAGTAATATCAATTTTTACTTAGTGATTTAAGTAATTTCCATATACTAGGTGTATACTACAATGACTCCAAACTCGCCAAATATTCATAACTACCTAGATTACCGGGATTATTTGGCAGACTGGTTTAAAAGCAGTAAAGCTGCCAATAGCCGGATGTCTTTTCGCTTCATGTCGAGAAATTTAGGCCTAAAATCACCCAATCACTTTCAACTTGTTATCACAAAAAAACGCCACTTCTCAAAAAAACTTTTCGCTCAAATGCAAAAGTTATTACGTCTACGCCCCAAAGAAAAACACTACCTGGATCTACTCTTTCTCCTAGGAACAGAAAACGACCCTAAACAACACAAAGAAATACTTGCAAAGGTACACCGATTATCTACCGAGCTCATCGAGTCCGATGTCTCACAAGAACAGTATGCTATGTTATCAAATTCATTAGCCTGGTACCTAAAGATGGGAGCGCTTAGCTTTACCAACAAAACCGAAGCTCAAATCTTCGAGATCGTCACCAATGCTTGCCCTTTCCCAATCAACGAACAAAATCTAAGCGACGCATTAAAAGTGTTGGAACAGATTAGTGCCGTAACAAAAAAAGAAGATCTATATGTTTTTGATTTAGGAAATGTAAAAACCGACTGGGACTTCGACGACAAGAAGATCAAGCAATTCCACTACAACAACTTAAAGCTTGCAATGCAAACAATCCCATGGCCGATCAAGGATCGTTTTCTCTCTAATGTCACCATCCCCTGCAACGAAGAAATCCTTGAGGTAGCAAAAAAAGAAATCCGCGATTTATGCATAAAACTACTAAATCTTAGTAATATTCAGATCACCGAAGCAAAAGATCAGAAAGAACTCATATCTTTACAGTTTGCTATGTTTCCCTATTTCAAATTTGATGATAAAAAGACCGAGTCAGAACCTTAGAAGCCTTGGGAGCAAACATGCTTGAGATTAGACTAGCCACCATTGACGATGCCGCCGGCCTCAGTAAAGTACACATAGATACCTGGCGCACCACATATACTGGGATTGTTCCTCAAGCTCATTTAGATAGCTTTGACTATAAACAACGTGCCGATAGATGGCGGGAGATACTCATTACCAATCAACCCCGCTCTCACAATTTGGTCAGCACCCTCAATGGTACAATTGTAGGATTTGTCAGCGGAGGAGAAAGCCGAACCCCAAACACACCCTACGAAAGTGAAATCTATGCACTCTATTTACTTAAAGAGTATCAAGGCCGGGGTTTTGGTAAACTACTATTTAATAGGTCAGTAACATCTCTCATAGCCAGCGGGTTTAGTTCGACGATGTTATGGGTACTAAAAGACAACCCCACGGTTGGGTTTTACCAAGCAATGGGTGGTAAGCTCTTCGATGAACAACCAGATGAAATAGGTGGAGTAAAGTTAACGGAGTCTGCTTATGGTTGGGATCAGTTGAAGAAGTAAGCTAACAGGGTCTTAATAGGTATTTCTCAGCCAATCAACCAATCCCATTACTTTCAGATCAGCCAGTTATAATCTTTGTGTTTTCTAATAGATAACCCTGTTATAAACACTAAGAATCACTTCGGGCATATTTGAGCTTAAACTCTAGGGAGATATCTTTGAAAATTATATTCAGCTCGTTGATAGGGATCTTGTCGTTAGTCGGTAGCTCGTTGTACGGCGATGTTTGTGATGATTTTAAAGCATCGGTATCAGCCGAGGTTACTATTAACGATTTGTCCTCAACAGCAGGCAACGAAGTTGAAATTCCGATAACGATTATTATTGATCCAGGTGAAGCAAAGAATTGGCTGGAAATTAATATAATGACTTCGTTATTCAATGAAGTTAAAGGATCAAAGGGTTTATTTGAAACATACGTTATCAAGACTGATCAGAGCGAGTTAAACTTGCCAAAGAAGTTGAAGTTCAAAACCTCCGAAAACATGGCCGGGGGTTATTATGCCGGCATTCATATTTATGCTCTAAGTCTATCTTACCCTGGGTTATGCAGGGTAAGAATTAACAAATTTCCTAATTTTAAAATCAGTATTAAAAACGACCCAGAAAAAATCGACATTGACCCCCCAACTATTTCCGGTATAAATTTCAAAAAAAACACCTACAAAGCCAGCGAAACACTTGAGATCTTATTTAAGGCGGAAGATAAAAGTAAAATATGTACTATACAGAAGGCAAACGATGACGAATGCAACCTTGGCACTCATGTAAAACTAGTGTCTCTTGAGGGTAATGACGAGATTTCTCTTCACACACCAACACCTATTTTTAAGACCAAAGAAAAGAGCGTTTTACTTGCCGTAGTTCCTCTAAGTGAAGAACATACAACGGAACCCATTAAGCCAGGTGTCTATAAATTAGTTAACTTTATGTTTAAAGATATCTACAACAACTATTTCGATGAATTGCCTACGGACTCCTTAGTTACCGTAGAAATTATTAGATAGTAAGGGATGCCGATGAACGCTGATAAAAAGGATACTAAACAAGTACCAATTCAACTGTGGAGTCACATCCAAGCCTGCGATTGGGATGCCGCCAAACAGTTACTTTCTGAGGATTTCGAAGCCCATTGGCCTCAGTCTCAAGAAAAAATCATTGGCCGAAATAATTTCATCGAATTAAATCAGAGATACCCGGGAAGTCACAGTATCGAGGTGAAAAATGTACGATATGAATACAACCAATCAAACCACACTCACAAAGTAGCGACTGAAGTTTATATCGAATCAAAGATGCCCGGTGGTAAAGATATGAAGCTATTTGCTATTTATTTTTTTAACATCAATAGTGATGATTTGATCACTTCCGCTACAGAGTATTGGGCTGATACCTATGAAGCTCCGGCATGGAGAAAAGATTTGGTTAAGACTATTGGGAGTGATCAATGCCAGTAATTGAAATAAGTGCGCTACCACAAAAACCTAAGCGTGATTTAGGCCCACATGATGGTCGTCCAAATAATAGCTAGATAAATGTTCTTTGAAAGAAAAGAGGTTCTTTATGGCAAATAGTAATATTTCGGACTTTAAAGAAAAGCTTATTAGTTATTGCGAAAAATTCAGACATCCAAGTCTTACAAAATTTGGAGACACTAAAATATATGACCTATTCCCTCGCTCGAAAAATGGATGTTTAGTTTCTGACGAAATACACGAAGCATGGCCAAGTAAATTTCCTTATGCTGACTCTCCCGGTGTCTATGCTTTTTTAAACGATAGAGGAATTGTCGAGTATATCGGAAAAGCAAATAATCTCGGAAAGCGTCTATGTAGCTATACAAAATATGAAAAAAAAGGAAATACAGATTCTGGTTGTAAGTTGAGTTCCGATTGGAAAGTAGTGCCGAGATATATAGCAGTAGTCTCTGTTCCTAAAGACTCATGGTTTGAAATCCTCTCATTAGAAGGCTATTTAATTGAAATATTAAATCCACCTCAAAATACGCAAGGAACACCTATCTTAACAGTTTAAAGCTAGATTTTTGCTCTATGTAAAAATTTTGCAGTCATCTCAATCATTCGAGATATGGTCTGATGCTTTATACTAGGGCACCCTAATAGGTAATTCCGGACCTACCTAGCCTGAGATAGCCACAACCACTCGAACTCTACCCAAAAGCTATCGCCCATATAACATATTATAATTACAGATATAAATACCTATTTATAACCAAGAGATATATTACGATTTCAAGACTCACTCAATCCCACCGATAAATCAGCCATACACTATAGATAACGTATAACGACACCAGAAGGGGTTTTCGGTATTCGACGTTCAATCGAAACATATAAATACGATGATGCACTTCCTGTTCTCGAAAGGGTTCTGCCTGTAGCTGCGATCCTTTTCTCGGTCGAAATTATTTCCTCTGCTAAGAACAAGTATTTATTCGCCGGGTTTTGCGTTTTTTACATCATTACTAACGTCGTAACATCAAAATTGATTGCCCAGAGTTTCCCGCAAGCACGACCACGTCAAGAAACCTTAAAGGTAGGCGCAAATGGGTTGATTGTTTTTCTAATAACATTTCTAACTGGTGAAACTAGCCCTGTCTGGTTGTTTCACGTTCTCTATGTTTTTCGGACGGTATTAATAGTTGAATACCCGCCGTCAAAAATATTTCATATTGCGATGCTTGCGATTCCAGCATCTCTTGCTGTCTACCTAGTTTCGCCCCCCCTCGAAGCAGACTTCAAAAATATCATACATCCGAGTGTGGTGATTGTTGGCGTTTCCGTACTGCTTGCAGCAGTTGTCACATACCTTAAAAAAATTATCGAAGAGAAAAAACTTCATGAAGAGAAATTGGTACTAGAACAACAAAGAACGGAAGAGGCCTTGAAGGAGAAAACTACTTTCCTAGCTAACATGAGTCATGAAATAAGGACGCCTATGAATGGAGTTCTCGGACTGGCGGAAATTCTCATGGCTTCCGATATCGATGATGAACATAAGGAAATGATCTCCTCAATAAACGACTGCGGCGAAGGACTCTTAGTGATCTTGAATGACATATTAGATTTTTCCAAATTGGAAGCCGGAAAGGTTATTCTTGAGTCTGTTCCCTTTAACATCAACAAATGTATCCAAGCATGTCTAAACGTCTATGAACAAAAAGCAGCTGAAAGAGGTCTTCATTTTAGTTGTAATGTATCAGCTGGCACACCTCCTTGGGTTCTAGGAGACTCCAACCGTCTAAAACAGGTGTTGCTCAATCTCATAGGAAACGCCGTTAAATTTAGTGAGAATGGGTCCATTGACTTACAACTAGAAACTGAAAAATCGGGTGAGAAAGACTTACTACTATGTTTTTCTATTCGTGACTCTGGCATTGGTATCGCCGAGTCAAAGGTGACAAAACTGTTTGAATCTTTCAACCAAGCTGATGCTTCGACGACTAGAGAATATGGCGGCACTGGGCTTGGCCTTGCAATTAGCAAAGGACTCGTCGAAGCCATGGGCGGTGAAATATCCGTTGATAGCACTTTGACCAAAGGGTCGACCTTTAAATTCTCTATAAAAACGAAGGCTATAAAAAGTCATAACGAGGAACTTAGTACCAACGATACAGCTGAAACTTCTTTCTCGATAAAGGTGCTGCTTGCCGAAGACAACACGGTCAATCAAAAAATCGCGAGCCTACTCCTTAAAAGGCTTGGGTGTTCTGTAAACATTGCAAATAACGGCGTTGAAGCCGTAAAAGCCCTCCGACTAGGTGAAGAATATGACCTTTGTCTGATGGACTGTCACATGCCGGAAATGGATGGATATGAGGCCACTCAGGAAATCAGAAAGAGCCATTCAGATTTAAAAATCATTGCCCTCACTGCTGATGTCCAAAAAGAAAATAAAGAGAAGTGTCTCTCTGCCGGAATGGATGATTTTTTGACAAAGCCTATTAGAAAAAAAGACCTTGAAACCATTCTTTCAAAATATTTCGGAGAATTCTCGACACCAGAAGAGATCGCATCCTAAGCTTAGACTTGTGAGAAAGTTTGACACAACACTGGGTTGATAACCCGGGTGTGGCTTTATTAAGCTAATTTTTCTCGGCCATACTCTTCAAGGCTTCATTCATTGAATTTAATATCGGCGGAACCCCGATTTCCATGTGACCCCACATCATTGGAATCATCATTCCACTAAATGTTTCTCTGTGAATAAGCCGAGTGCCGGATGCTGTTTCTTCGAGTTCAAGGACCTTGCCGTTAGTCATTACAAATTCAGCCATCATTGTGGCTTTCCATTGAAGTTTTTTCGGTGCTTCAAAAATTGTGATCACTGGTTCGTATGTCGGACCGGCCTTTCCTTCTTTGCCATCCTTACCACACATTGTAATTCGCAGCTTAGAACCCAGAGAAGCGGTCCCACTGCTATCCACAATGACTGGACTCCAATCCTTCCACTTCTCGATATCAGTGAGAATATTCCAGACTTTTGCCGGTGGAGCAGCAATTTCAATTTCAGTTTTAATTTCTCGCATACTTTTTCCTTCTGTCCACAATATGAGGCAAACGATCAAAATGAGAATAGGGATGATGAAAATCAACTTTTTCATAGAGTTCCTAGCAACTTGTTGGTCACATAATTTTATCGTAAAATTATGTAGGTGTATAGAACCCTTGAGAAATGCGCAGCGACAATAGAGATAATGTTAACAAGGTATAGAAAAAAGAGAACACGATCGGGTAAAGAAAGTTGTGATAGCACTCCCTGAAGGGAGCGAATGCCTCAGCGGCAAAGCTACTTGCTACTATAATCGAAACAAGAAAGCATTTTATCGTCACCACGACCGTCAACATGGAGACGAACACTCAAAGATCGACACATCTTGGCAACTGAGTTACCATACAGCATAAGTATTGAGCCTAAAATACCCAATTTAATTAGCAAGATCAAGGAGAGGGGTCGATCCGAGGAATTTATTATTATCCCTCATGCGATGGATAGGAAAAAAGAGTGGAATATTTCTATCATTGATATTGTCCATGTCCTTATAAACGGCGAGCACGAAGAATCAAAGGATCAATACAAACCAGAATACCGGGCATGGAACTATGCTGTTCGTGGAAAGACTGTGGATAATCGCGATCTTCGTATTGCGGTATCCTTCGATGAAAAGCATATGCTTATTATTACCGTCATTAGACTAGGGAGAAAAAGATAGCCATGCAAACCAAAACGCAAAAGAAATACATCGACGAAGGCTTAGGCTTCCGGGTGGTTCTGCTTAACGCACCAATGATCAAGGTTCGTGGTGAATGGGCATTACATGTTAATTACAATGAATATCAAAAAGCCGTTCTGAAACTTCTTGCTCATAAACCTTCACGACTCGCTGGTAGAGAAATTAGTTTTATTCGGAAATATTTCGCGATGACTGCTAGGTTGTTTGCAAATCGTTTTTCTGTAAAGCATACGGCTGTACTAAAGTGGGAAAAGCAATACGATGAATCCACCAACATGACATGGTCAACTGAGAAGGATATTCGTCTTTTTATCTTGGATGACCTTGAAAAGAAGGCGACTGCTCTTAGGAACCTTTATCACTTTCTACAAGATGTGGCTCAAGAACCACCAAAACCAATTGTGCTTGATGGTGATGATTTAGCAGCGTAGAATATTAAGCGATACTTACCGTGATCTTCTTTTGTTTAAGAAAAGATACTAGGTGAAATATAAAAGGCGCACCGATGCCTTCGTGCTACCACCGGCAGCGCCAAAATTTGGCACAATAGTGGGGTCGCGAAAAAACCTTCGGTGAACTTTTGGATTTGGGTTTTGCTTTGGGGGAAGTGGCTCCCGAGGACGGGCTCGAACCGCCGACAAGGTGATTAACAGTCACCTGCTCTACCAACTGAGCTACTCGGGAAAAGACTAACAATCAGGCAATAACATTACCTTATTCACAAGAGGGAAAGAAGCTTTTTCGTCACTTCGGACCCGAAATCTCGCTTCTCTATCAAAGACCATAACTATAGGCTTTGAGAATAGAAGCGAACGAAATTGGTACCTTTATAGGTATACCATGTCAAGGAAAAGTAGAGGGTTAGCTAGATTTTCGGATATTTTTAGAAATGGTTTCCATAATGAAATCAACATCAAAGGGCTTAGTGACATAATCGTTTGCACCGGACTCAAAGCCTTTTTCGATATCTTCTTGGCTATTTTGGGCGGAAACCATGATAACCGGCACGTCTTTTAGGGAGCCATGATCTTTGACGATCTGACAGAGCTCGTAGCCATTTACCCACGGAAGATTCACATCCAATAAAATAAGATCTAGGCTGGTGGTTTCAAGTATCTTCGATAGCTGTAGGCCGTCTTCGGCTAGAATCACATTATAGTCTTCGACTTCCAAGATTCTTTTTAGTGCGCTACGCATGACCTCATCATCATCCACCACTAAAATATTGCGAGTATCAGAGGAGTTTTTAAGCTCTCTAAAGTCGGTAAGAGAAACCACCTTCTTAGATACAATCTTCTTACGCTTGATACTTTCAATACGCTTTTGAATGGTTTTATCAGCTACCGGCGATTTAGTTGTTTTTGAACTCATATTCGATCGTTCCATAAGAAAAACATGACTAGAATAACTATCGACTATCTTCGCGAAAGCTTGAGACGAAACCTTACCGGGTAAGAACTGTCTATAAGCCAAACACCCTGAGACCAAACAAGAATTTATATAACTATTTAACATCTAACAAAAAAATGATTTAACTAGGCTAAATTGAGGGGTTTATGGAAAGCATAAATATTTATTGGAAAAAGCAGAATACTACCCAGTATGCCGATCGCTGGTTCGAAGTGGAGCGACCTTTAGAGCCCAGACACCAAGAGCTCTCAAAGGCCATAGAGCTACCCTCAGACTGTATTGACTACCTAGAGCAAGCATTTCAAAAGAACCTCAACCGCACGACCGGCTGGGAAGTTTCAGATCCATCCGCAGGGCTAGCAGGGTCCATTTATAAAAGAGGCGTTCCACTCAGATCCACCACCAACGCTTTTAAACCCAACACCGATACCGTGGAAGGCTGCTACCCGGTCGAGGTCTTCTCCGAGCAATCCGTCATAGAAAAGATCTTAAAGTCAGAGAATACGCTGTTCTTCATAGATCAAAATGTTTACGACGCTTGGCAGAAATTACTCTCAAAGATAAAGTCCAAAATAATTGTGACCGTCTCCGAAAAGAATAAGTCTCTTGAATTTATAGCCGAGCTATTTCGTAACCCCCAAGTAACAGACAATGATCAATGGATTGCGATTGGCGGCGGAGTTTTAACCGATTGTGTGGCATTTGCAGCAAGTCTAAAAAATAAAAAAGTCACACTCGTTCCTACGACATTACTAGCCATGGTAGATGCATCGGTCGGTGGTAAAACCGGGGTTAACTTTCCACCATATGGTAAAAACCAAATCGGTTCTTTTTATTTTCCGGAAAAAGTTATGGTATGGAGCGGGTGGTTATCGACGCTAGATCAAAGAAATCTACGTGGTGGTAGTAATGAATGTATCAAACACGCGGTTCTAAAAGGTGACGATCAGCTACTAAAAAAACTAAATACTGATTGGATTACGAATGACTTTGAGGGGCTGGTAAAAGAGCTCATTAACATAAAAGCCGAAATCGTTAACCAGGATCCTACGGAAAAAGGAGTGAGAGCGACGCTAAACTTCGGCCATACCTTAGCTCACGCCTTAGAGTCGACATCACAAGCACACAGTGACGACTACCTATTGCATGGAGAAGCGGTTGGGCTAGGAATCATCTTCGCTTGTATGCTTAGTGAGGAAATCCTCCAATACCCCAAAGAACAAACGGCTAAGATTAGTTCCCTAATGAAAAAATCCCACACGCTACTCAAAGCCAAGGAACTCTCAACCTACCTAGGAAAAAAACTTGATGATACCGCCACAAGTATCGACCTATGGAAACTCACTCTGCATGATAAAAAAATGACGTCCTACGAAAACGGTGAGAGTGCATGGGTACTTTTAGATGAGCAAGGAATTCCCCACAAAACAGCTAAGAACTCGTATGTAGCACCGGTAACCTACCAACAGTTTGATAAAACATGGCGTAGGTTTATAGAAGCCTTGGATTAGCGATAAAAACGGAAGCTACATAGTCCTACGATACTGACCACCGACTTTATAAAGAGTATCGGTAATCTGACCTAGACTTGCATGCCTCACCGTATGCATGAGCTCAGCAAAAACATTCTCACCTGCCATCACGGTTTTAGCTAACTTTTTAAGAGCTTGATCGCAGTCTGATTCGTGATCGGACCAGAAAGATTTAAGCCGGTCTAACTGATCATTTTTCTCGTCATCACTAGAGCGCATAAGTTCGACTTCAGCAGCAGATTGGCTGTTCGCTTTAGGGTTTAAAAAAGTATTCACTCCAATTATCGGAAGCTCACCGCTATCTTTTAGCCCTTCGTAATAAAGGCTTTCTTCTTGGATCTTACTACGCTGATACTGGGTTTCCATTGCACCTAAGACACCGCCACGAGACGAGATTCGTTCAAACTCGGAAAGCACCGCCTCTTCGACTAAATCAGTTAATTGCTCTAAGAAGTAGGAGCCTTGATTAATGTTTTCACATTTGTTGGGCCCGAACTCCTTATTGATAATCATTTGAATAGCTAAAGCTCTCCGGACACTTTCTTCGGTGGGAGTCGTAATCGCCTCATCATAGGCGTTAGTATGAAGCGAGTTACAATTATCATAGAGCGCGAGTAAAGCTTGAAGCGTTGTTCGGATATCGTTGAAGTCAATTTCTTGGGCATGTAAAGACCGCCCAGAGGTTTGGATGTGATACTTGAGTTTCTGACTCTTCTCGTCCGCTCCATAAATATCTCTCATGGCTATGGCCCAAATACGCCTCGCAACCCTGCCTAACACTGAGTATTCAGGGTCAACTCCGTTACTAAAAAAGAACGAAAGATTCGCGGCAAAATCATCGACATTCATCCCTCTCGCTAAGTAATACTCCACATAGGTAAAACCATTCGCTAAGGTGAACGCTAATTGCGTTACCGGATTAGCACCCGCCTCGGCAATATGATAACCAGATATAGAAACGCTATAATAATTCTTAACCTGTTTCTCGATGAAAAACTCTTGAACATCCGCCATCATCTTCAATGCAAACTCGGTAGAGAATATACAGGTGTTTTGAGCTTGATCTTCTTTTAAAATATCAGCTTGAACAGTACCTCTAACCTTCATTAGAGTTTCATCTACAATCTTCTGTCGCTCATCAGGCTTTGGTAATTTTTTGTATTCTTTTTGAAACTTATCGACTTGTTGATCTATCGCAGCATTTAAAAAGAACGCCAAGATTATCGGTGCGGGACCATTTATAGTCATACTAACACTAGTGGTTTGGGAACAAAGATCAAATCCCTCATAAAGAGTTTTTATATCTTCTAAGGTAGCAATGGAAACTCCTGAGTTCCCGACTTTGCCATAAATATCCGGTCTTAGATCAGGGTCCGCACCATACAAAGTCACGCTATCAAATGCGGTACTAAGCCGCTTTGCCTCGGAGTCTTTTGATAAGTATTTAAAACGTTTATTAGTCCTAAGCGGACCACCTTCTCCCGCAAACATCCGTACAGGGTCTTCGCCTTGCCGTCTAAAAGGAAACACCCCCCCCGTATAAGGAAAACTTCCGGGAAACCCCTCCTTAAGTAGGAATCTAGCAATTTCACTTTTAGACTTATATCCCGGCAAAGATATCTTTGGGATTTTCAATCCAGACAATGAAGTCGTATTAGCAGATACGTTTACATCACGGCCACGAACTTGGTAAACAAATTCATCCGAATTATAGCGAGCCTTAGTTTCACTCCAGCCATCTAAAGTATTTCTTAAACTATCATCTACTTTCGCCCAAAGAGTTTGAGCTTCTTTCGTGAGTTTATCTTTGTCATCTTTTTCTAATGAGGTTGAGCTGGAGGCAGTGAGCTGAAAAGCCTCGCACTGTCTTATCAAATCCGTCTGTTTTTCAATCCACTGATGGTAGCGCCTGACATACCGTACGACATCACTAAGGTAATTTGCTCGATCGTCAGCAATCAAAGCACTGCGATTAGTAGATTCAAACGAGCACGGAAGCTCCGGATCAATTTTATAGCGAGTCGATCCACAAACCTCATTGACCCTTTTCACAACAGCTTGATATAAACCGTTCACACCATCGTCAGAAAACCTTGATGCAATGGTTCCAAAAACTGGATAGTCACTGTCTTTCATACGAACCCCTTGAAACCTATTGCGACGCATCAGGGTTCTCACATCTCTCAAAGCATCAGGGGCTTGGCGTCTTTCATATTTGTTGATCGCTACAAGATCAGCGTAATCCAACATATCAATTTTCTCTAATTGAGTTGCAGCACCGTATTCTGCTGTCATCACGTATAAGCTGATATCTGAAAGCTCTAAGATCTGGGCATCTCCCTGACCGATACCGCTCGTTTCCACAATGATAAAATCATAATCTTGAGAGCGCATAACAGCTACCGCATCAGCGGTAACTTTAGCGAGTTCACTGCCACTACCACGAGTAGCAAAGCTCCGTACAAAAACCCGGTCATCGGAAATAGAATTCATTCGAATGCGGTCACCTAAAAGCGCGCCACCTGTTTTACGCTTAGAAGGGTCCACACACAAAACACCGATTCTAATATCTGGAAAGTCCCACAAAAATCGCGAAATTAGTTCATCCGTTAATGAACTCTTACCTGCGCCACCTGTTCCAGTAATTCCCACGATAGGAATATTATCAAAACGGGACTTTTCCTTGACTAGAGCTACTAATTCTTCAACCGGTGTCAGACGATTTTCTAACAGAGTTAGCGATCTGCTAAGTTTCATTTCTTGACTACTAGATTTGTTTACTTGTTTTTCGTATGAAAAATCAGACTCAGATAACATGTGGCCGATGATTCCATTGAGACCCCAATTTTGTCCGTCCTCAGGGCTATATATTCTCGTGATGCCGTATTCGTGAAGTTCTGCAATCTCACTCGGAACTATAACTCCACCGCCGCCGCCAAATATGCGGATTTGCTCGGCGCCATTCTGATCCAGAAGATCACGAATATATTTAAAGTATTCAATATGCCCCCCCTGATAACTTGATAAAGCAATAGCTTGGACATCTTCTTGGATAGCAGCTTGCACAACATCTTTAGCAGCACGATTGTGACCCAAGTGAATAATTTCGACTCCACGTGCCTGAAGCAGGCGTCTCATAATATTTATACTCGCGTCGTGACCATCAAATAAACTGGTGGCGGTGACGATTCTAATTTTATGCTTTGGTTTATATTCTGTGTAATGCTTAGCCTGATCTTCAGTTTCGTTTCCAAGCACCTTTGATTTTTGAAGAGACATATTTTGGACTCCACCCCATTTTCAACATAGCCATAGCACCAAAAACAGCACAAACGACGATTCCATTTAATACCAATAACCCGGCCGTCTTCATACTATTCATATAAACTACGCCTAAGTCTAATCCACCTACAAAAAACCGGCAAAAACTTTGCAGGTAATATGACGTCAAAAATGCCACGGATATATAACCTAGTGTTTTTAGTAGGTTACTGGTATTAAAGTGGATACCACTAGCCTTTACCCCCAAAAATAATATCAGTGCATTGAAGCTCAAGGTCGCCGCGGCTGTCGCAGCTAGCCCTACATGCCCCCAGACCTTCACTAAAAATAAATTACAAACGAAGTTAACCACAATGGCGACGATACTAACCTTCATCGCAAAACTGGTACGTTCAGCGGCATAATAGAAAGACATCAGAACCTTCACCAGCCCATAGCTAACAACTCCAAAGCTATACGCATACAAAGCAGACGCGGTTTGCAAGGTATCATTGTGGCTGAATTTTCCACGCTCAAAGAGAAGCTCAACTAACTCAATCGAATTTACTTGCAGGAAAACACAGCAAGGAACCATCACCCATAAGATGAATTCCAGCGCATTTTCTAACTCCAAAGAAACCGATCGATCCATATGCCCTTTTGCTGCGGTAACCTTTCGAGTCAATGCTGGCAAAACAGCTGCACCAACAGCGACTCCAAAAAGACCGACGGGGAGTTGAAATAATCGGAAGGCATAACTCAACCAAGAAACAGCACCGGTTCCCAAAGAAGTCGCGAAATTAGTTACAACCAGTAAGTTAATCGGTCCAGAACTCGCCGCAATAGCAGCTGGTATCATAATCCGAATGACATTCCTAACATCAGCACTAAACCACTGCTGCCCGAAATCCCATGTTTCGCCTTTGATCAGGTCTTTCCAAACAAAATAAAATTGAATTAAAAAATGACCCACTCCTCCTAGAAGTACTCCGACTGCTAGCCCTACAATCCTCGGATCAGCAATAGAGGTCTCTACCCAACTAGGAGCAAACTTAGCAAAGTAGCCGCCTAGAACTAGGGCTCCAAAAATATAACCAAAGTTTAAAAATATCGGAGCTAAAGCGCTGATAAAAAAGCGGCCTCGCTCATAGAGAACACCCATCACAACGGAAGATAGGATCGCAACACCTAAAAAAGGAAACAGCACCCGTGTCAAACCAACAGTATAGGCGACGAAAGTATCGGGGCGGCCACTATTGTCGGAGTATAAGGTAAAAATTCGAACCAAATAAGGTGCTAACAAAAACCCGAGCAAAGAGATCAAAACGAGCATACAAGCCGAGATGCGCAGCATGTCAAAAATCAGCTTCCTAGCTCTAGCCGTATCCTCAGATGCAACACTGGTATAAACCTTAGTAAAAGCTCCGCCTAACGCCCCCTCCGCCAACATTTCTCTAAACAAGTTTGGAATACGGTTGGCAACAAAAAAAGCCTCCAAAAGATTAGAAGAGCCAAAAGTCGCCGCCAACACCATATCTCGCACCAAGCCGCTTACCCGGCTGATAGAAGTACCGGCAGTAAACAGAAGGCTGTTTTTAGCTAACGACATGATTTCACTCCTTATAACCATCTTGAATGACTTATCCATAAAAAACTACTGAAGTTTTTACCAAACCTACCGATTGATGGCCTGATTGTGAGTTCTTACTCGCCCATTAACTTTAAGAAAGGTCATGTCATGTTACTTAAAAACTACTTAACTGTTGCTACAATAGCGGGGGCATTATCTATGTCTTCTTGTAGCTCAAAAGACGACGACGCCGCGGCCACAGCCGGAAACGATGCCAGCAACGTAGAGGAATTAAAGCTGAGCTCGGCACTAGCCTTAACGCTTCCCGATAACTACAGTGCTTCAGATAGCTCCTTAGCACTATCTGAAACCAAGAAATCAAAACAAGCCTGTACAATTGGAAGCATCGCAAATGAAGCGTTGAGCCAATTATCGGAAGTCGCGAATATGTTTTGTCACTTTGAAGTTGAGAAAGATAATATCGTTTTTGGTAAAAAGACTCACGTCGAGTTCTCCGGAAGCGCAGCAGAAGCAGGCGCCTCCAGCTTTGACATTTGGATCGATAATTCAGATACAGCAAACTTAGTGGTGTATTTCTGCGAAGACAGCACCCTGAAGCAAAAAATTGTAATCACCGGCTCTACTACTACAGGTAAAGCAAAAGGTTATATGATCAATAAAGGTTCAAGCGTAGAGGATGGAACTACATACTCTTGGAACGACAGTATTGTGTTTGACAACAAATACACCACTGCCGACCTTGTAACCTTAGCATCTAAGTCTTCGCGCAGCGAATCTTCAGGTGGTTCAAACAAATTAGCCGTGAATTTAAATATCTCAAGTTCTGGAGTTAGCACTATTTCAGCAGCTAGAAAAGGTGAATGGAAAGGCGATACCTTCGAAGATCGCGGAACTGGTAAATCTCTAGGTGAGTATGCTATGGCTTTATTTTACGGTTCAGGAGCTCATGGTAGCGAGGCTTACGATTACCAAAAAGTAGCTTACTTCAATGATGATATGTACAAAATTCAGCAGAGCGTCTCGGATGAATTTCAAAGCGGTGGATCTCTAAATGTAGGTGAGTCTGATTTACCAGAATTCTTAGCAGACGACTTCACCCCAGATACATTTAGCTCTTCTGACTGGGACTGTAGCGGAAGCGAAGTAACGGTAACGTTAGATCCAGAAAGCGCTGGGCATCAAGCGTGTTCAAGTGACAACGAAGATCCATCAGATTGTTGGAACTCAAATACTTACGAAGATGGCGATGACCATAGCGCATAGTATTTAGATTGTTAAAACTAAAAGGCCACCTCATATAGGTGGCCTTTTTATTTTTAAAAAGTGGGAGGCTGTTACCGTTTATCTCAACTATTCTTTGGGAACTTTCAGATCGGTGACAACAAATTTCGCTTCAACTTGGAACAACAACAGGAACTAACAACTGAGGCACCAACCTCCTACTCCCCCAAGAGCAAGGCTCGGGCCAAATAATACATGGTTTTTACCCTTATTTTATAGATAGTTATAGACGCCAAAAATCCAATCTATGTTTGGAATATGGTAAAGTGTCAAAAAATTTGACACTTTTCTGTTTATTCAAAAGTATACACCCCGCCTCAACCCACAAAGCCCCAAAGAGGCTATATTTCAAGTATAATAAAGAAAAAGCACCCCACAACAACGTAATATTATTTCAAGGAGGAAACATGGTTTCTATGCAAACCACTAGGTACCTAGCAGCCTTTATTTGGCTCGGGCTATCCACCACGTTAGTTCATGCTAAATCTGACGTAAAATTATCCAAGAAAAAAAATGGCCCAAGTTCAATTCTTATAGAGTTCTCTACTGAAGGCTACCAACGAACCGGGTCGACCAGTATAAGCGCCCCAGGGTTAACAAGTCTAAACATCCCGGGAAAGCCCGACCTCTTTACGGAGGGGACTACCATAGTCATACCTAATAACTACGAAGCAGTCCTTAGTGTCGTAGACAGATCAAGTACTCGGATAGCAAACACAACCATTGCACCGTTTCAAACTAAATACCGCTGCAGTCCTTGGCGAAACAAAAAACCAGAAATCGATCGCACGTTATACAAGTCCAAGAGCGTATTTCCTAAACAAGATGTCCTCATCGAAGACATGGGCATGATGCAAGATGTCGAGCTTGCTCGTATAGCGTTCTATCCATTTCGCCAAAGCTTCTCAGATAAAAGCTTATTGGTTACCAAGCGAGTTTCTGTGCGTATTGATTTTAGAAAAAAACGTAAGAACATTAACAAAAACTACTCAAATAACACTTCTTACTCTTTTAGAAAAATCATCAAAAACACTACTGCAAACGGCAGAGAGATTCTCGGGCTAACCAACGAAATTCTCCAAGAGAACATGTTGATTATCTCAGCGGATAACCTAGTAGAAGCTCTACGTCCGCTTTACGACTGGAAACGACAAAAAGGAATTGACGTTAAGCTAGTAAGCTACACCGAAGCAGGTGGAAGTTTAGATGCGGTTAAAGCTTACGTACAATCCTATTATAACCAATCGAGTCCTAAGTTGACTTATGTATTACTAGCCGGTGCCGGATCAGCAATGCCTGCTTATCGGCGTTCGACGAGTTCAGGGTCAGCAGTATCCGACTATCCATTTAGCCTTCTTTCCGGAAGCGATTCAATACCCGATGTTTTACTAGGACGAATTGTAGCCGACAACTCTGCGGAAGCTAAAGTCTATGTAAGTAAAATATTGAACTACGAGAAAAATGCAGAGCAAGGTGCTACTTGGTATAAAATGGGAACCACCATTGCTAGTAGCGAAGGCTACAGCCCTTCCGATGTAGACTACGTCGAAGTAACTCAAAATATCCTCAAAGAAAACACTTATAGTGATGTAGACCAGTTCTACGAGGGCCGAGGAACTGCTACCGGCGCTAACATTTCCCGCGCAATCAACGAAGGTCGAAGTTGGTTAACTTATATTGGTCACGGCAGCGGTACTTCTTGGGGCTCCGTTAATGACAGCTTTGGTACATCTACCATTAAGCGCCTTCAAAACAGCAACCGCCTACCAGTGATTATCGATGTAGCTTGCCAAAATGGTGACTATGTAGGCATTGGTACATCATTTGGCGAAGCTTGGATGAAACACAAAATAAATGGTGACGACGCCGGCGCGGTCGGATACTACGGTGGATCAGTGAATGTATCCTGGGACCCGCCTGCTATTATGTCTCAAGGTATCGCAAAGTATCATTTTGAGAAACCAGTCCACAACCTAGGCGGCTCTATGCTAGCTGGTCAAATTTATCTTACCGAACAGATGGGGATAAATGACTCAACTATCGACAACCTAGAGTGGTACAATCTTTTCGGCGATCCATCACTCGTGATGAGAACAGATGCACCCAAGGGTTATGACGTCCAATACACAACCATTTCAAACGGACTATCGGTCAAAATAGTTGACGCTGATGGTAAGGGTATGGAAGGAATGAACCTCGCCTTGAACCGCGGAAATTCAACCACTCTCGTTCAAACAGATGCAAATGGTACTGCAAACCTACCGTTATCTAAAAATCTAAAAGGCGCGGTGCTTACAGTAACAGGCTACAACACCGTGACAAAGCAGATGGCTGTATCTCACTAAGAAGAATCAAAATAGATTATAAAAAACCCCAGCTACCTGCTAGTAGCTGGGGTTTTTTTATCGAATATAAAAACTCCTGCAATCCCTACATCCGATCAAGACGATAGGGAACCTGCACCCGCTCAAGGCGGCCATTTGACAACCTTATTTCTAAAGGCTGGTAACCAATTCCTTTAGGAATTTCAAAGCCTCTTACTTTACTGAAGATGCCCGAGTCTTTCTTAACTAACTTCCAAAGTTGTTTAGTCATTTTAATTAATTTATCTTTTGATTTTGCGAGCACTGTCGAGCCATTTTTAGATCCCACCCAAATTCCCATAACATGATTCTGATCATAGCCAATCACCCAGCTGTCGTGCAAAGACCGATCGACCCCAATACCCACGGCTTCTGAGCGGCCACTGTTCGACAAGATGTCACTGATAATAAACGCCGATTTAGGATCGACCACCTGCTTACCAGCTTTTAGATGTTTGGGACGTTCAAAATAAATTTCACCGGTAGGGGTTCGGATTGCGTCGACTAAAAAAGGCTCAATATATTTACCATATCTTGGTAGCATTCCATAAGAACCAGTTATTGCCATCAGGTTTGTTAAACCAGTTCCCAGAGCTAAAGACAGGTCTTTTTTGGTAAAGTGTAAGCCCAAAGATTCACTAAATGATGTAACCGTGCCAATACCAAGCCAAGCTAAGAGCCGCGCTGATTCTTCGGCGCGCATTCCTGAAATTCCTTGATACAAACTCATATCACCATGTTGAGGGTTGCCATCTACAGGTTTACCCCGCGAGAACAAAGAAGAATCTAAACGAAAGCCACGATCGATTGCTAAAGTATAATAAATCGGTAAGAACGCGCTGCCTATTGGTCTACGAGCATAAGTAGCCAAATTAAACTGAGACTGTGCAAAAGATGCGCCGCCCTGCATAGCCATCACTCCTCCGGTCTTAACATCTAAAATGACCAGTGCCATAGCCAGCTCTTTAGAGTCGACAGATCCAAACACCTGATAAACCGATGCTGCAAAGGTTTTGTTAGTTACACGCTGAAGCGATTCATCAAGACTCGTTAAAATTTGAAGACCACTCTGAGATAAATCAGAAATAGAAAACTTACTTACCAAACGTTCACGTAAGGCTTCGATATAAAATGATGCCTGCTTAGATTTCTTTAATGCAGTCTTCGATATATTTAACTCATGCTTCTGCCACCGCTTCTTGTCACCTTGGTCCAAGTAACCCTCCTCCCGCATCCTCTCTAGTACGAAGACTTGCCGCTTTTTCGCCCTCCTGAAAAAGCGGTGGGGAGCATATTTCGAAGGCGCAGCCGGTAAACCAGCGAGCATCGCAGCCTCGGCTACATTAATTTCCTGAACTGATTTTCTAAAATAATTTCTCGAAG
>Ga0222674_1000089_pt1 | contig 54358 bp, 54 predicted proteins | sample AntAcemetagen866_FD_179804 | JGI IMG/M metagenome (GOLD analysis project Ga0222674, IMG submission 179804) | Saline water microbial communities from Ace Lake, Antarctica - #866 | ecosystem: Environmental > Aquatic > Non-marine Saline and Alkaline > Saline | place: Antarctica: Ace Lake...
TTTCTTGGTGGCCGGATAAAAAACCCTCACCGTTTGACCTTCGCCAGCAGAACCCAAGGCTTTGGCGCTTGTTTTTATACTCATTTTCCCGCGCCGAAAAACCATTCTAACTTGTTGGCCTCGTTTAACTAATTTTTCTGTTTCAACTGCTTTAGGAGATAGGCTTAAACCGGGATAGATAATTTTCTTAGTTTTAAGTCCTACTAAGTGCTTAATCTCGGTGAAATCTTCTTGATTATTCTTACCAAGTTTTTGCCATCTATACTCTAAATGTTCATGTTTAAGTACTAAGCCTTTATCTAAATAGATTTTGGAAACTACATTCTGTCGCTCGATTTCAACATTAACACGAACTATGAATTCTTGTTTTTCAAAACCATCCTGATTAAAAGGCAAATAAGTTATTGCCCAAGATCTAGATCCTAGAAAATGACTAAGAATCCAATCAATATGAAAGTTTTGAAACTTATCGATATCAGGTACAAGAAGCCGGTACTCACCCGGCCAAACTTTAAAACCCCGATTCGATTGAACCTTCAAAGACTTGAGACGAAGATTACTTTGAGAGTTGAGACTACTTGTCACAATATCAGCGAGATACTTCTGAATCGTATCTTTTTCTATAATTTGATACGCCGCTTTAACCTTAACCAGACGAGCCCCTGTTAGTTTAAAATCGACCCCATCAAATTCTTTTGCTAACACCTCTAAAATTTGATTTGAGGAAATATTTAATCTACCACCGGGACTTGGGCTAATACTAAAATCTATGTTATAAAGTTCATCACAAATTTTCTTAGCCCCAACACACTCACTGAAATCATGAAAATAAATTCGAGGTCTTTCTACGGTTATGTTAGAAGTTAAATCTAATGTAACAGAAATCTTAACATCCTTTGCATAGCCAAAACGATCCGGATCGCCGACGCTTGAAGACGACACCGGAAAATCATCCGACGTAAATGCATGCGCTGCCACACCGCTAAAAGCAAGTGGCAGCATGCATGAAAAGATTGCTTTACTTAGAGTCATCTAGACCCCTCATTCTATAGACTAGCGGATATTGTTAGTCTGCTGAAGCATTTGATCGCCAGTCTGAATAACTTTAGAGTTCAACTCATAAGCTCGTTGTCCGGTAATCATATTAACCATTTCTTCAATCACGTTAACATTGGAAGATTCTAATTGACGCTGAGCAATAGACCCTACGCCATCTTGATTGGCCGCGCCAACAGCAGGGTCGCCACTAGCAACAGTAGCACCGTACAAGTTCCTCCCTAAGGAATCCAGTCCCGCTGGATTAATGAAGTTAGCGAGTTGGATCTGACCAATCTCCTGTACTTCCTCTCCCACACGAACTGTAACGCTACCGTCAAGTCCGATATTAAATTTGTTATGAGCAACCCCTGGAGGAATAGCTATCTCTGGTACAACCGGAAACCCATCTGCAGTCACTAGCCGTCCACCGCTATCCCACTTAAAGCTACCGTCTCGGGTGTAAGCAACCCGACCATCATCTCGTTGAACTCGGAAAAAACCTTCCCCTTGAATCATGAGGTCCGTTTCTTTTCCAGTTTGAATGACTGAACCTTCTTTAAACATTTTCTCAACAGATGAAACTTCTGAACCAGCGCCAATCTGAATTCCACTGGGAACGACTGTACCGACCGTGGTGCTTTGTCCTGGAGCCTTGACTGTTTGATAAAGCAGATCATGAAAATTTGCTCGTGAACGCTTGAAACCAGTTGTATTAACGTTAGCAAGGTTGTTGGCGATTGTATCAACCGTCAACTGTTGAGCTTCCATTCCTGTCGCAGCTGTCAAAAGTGCTCGCATCATAATCTATACCCTTTCATACGATATTAGGCTCTAATTTCGCCTATAGAATTCGAAGATTTTTCCATCATTGAATCAAAGTTACTCACTGCTTTTTGGTATGCCTCATAAGATCTATGCGTCATTATCAACGCCGTAATATTTTTAATTGCATTTACATTTGATCCTTCTAGTTGCCCTTGTCTTACTTGTGGATTTTCAACCACGTTACGACCTTCTTCGGGCCCACCGTAGAAGTACATATTGCCGCCTACTTTTTCTAAGGCTTTATTATCCTTAAAATCGTAAAGCATAAGTCTGTCAACCATCTGGTCACCTTGATACACTTCACCGCGACCGTTTACTTGGAACGAACTTCCTCGTAGAAAAATATTTCCTTTTTCACCCACTACTGGAGATCCGAATTTGTTAGTTAACACACCCTCTGCATTAAGGGTCAGGCTTCCGTCACGAGTATACCTAACGCCTTCAGGAGTCATAACTGACAAGTAACCCTTACCTTCAATCATAAGGTCTGTGGGATTATCTGTTTTTATTACTGGCCCCTGTTGCAGGTCTCTCTCAACACTATCAACACCAACATAAGACATTTCATTAGCTCTGGCATTCGTTAGCTTTTCAAAAGGAACCTTATAATTAGCGGGAGGCAATGGCGTCTTATAGTGTTTATTTGGCTCTGGCTCTAGCAAGGTAAACGTCACTCGCTCACCCTTAAAACCATTTGTATTTATATTTGCTAGATTATTGGAAACTACTTCAAGAGCCCTCTCTTGTGCAATCGCTCCTGATAATGGTGTGTAAATTCCTTTTAGCATTTGATCACTTCCGTGTTTATTTATTCCTCCTTAGTAAAGCAGGTTCTGTGCCAATTTATTTGACACCTATTGATCAAGTTGAATTGTATGAGGTAAAATTAAGGAATGGATATTATACCAACATTAATAAGAAGTATATTTGACGATTTTTAAGGCACATATTTCCGGACGTCAATTTTCAAACAAACTATGATCGTCAAAAAATTGACATACCGATGAAAGATTTATCGACCCTTCAGGTATGCTTTTGTAAAAACCTCATCACGGACTCGACTCTTTCTAGAAGAACGAGTATGCCACCATGAAATCTTCCCTTTTGACACATTGTCGACCATTTTTAACACTGAAGGTCGAAGCACTCCTAGTATTTTTGCGTGTTTTTCTACCGTCATAATTTTGAGGAGTATTCCCGATACAGCATAAAATTCGGCTTTCACAGGTTGAAAATTTTGTTCACCGACAAAATAAATAATCTTATGATAGGGAGCATCTCCACCATTAGTATTCAATTCGATCTTGTAACACTTCTTCCCGGATACCAGCTCTCTTGCAAGGATCTTCGCGGTATAATCCTCATCAACATCCATTTGGAACACATCAGCAATCGCAAACGCGCTATTGCCGATCGCCTCCTTTCGAGAGATTGAAACCACACGCCTAGAATCTGGAAATTTCGACCAGTACTTAGTTTTAATCGCAAGCATACGCCTTCCGACCTCTACCTTCGGTCCGGTAAATTCCAAATACGCCTTCCGCGCATCGCCCTGTAAAACATCCATTTCATACTTAGTTTTGGATTTTCCATCAATGGTGATAACCGACACTTGAGACTTAGCCTGCTCCAAAGTCCGTATAGATTCTGCTTTTTTAATAATATCGGCGGCATCAATGAGGTTTTTCGCGGCAAGCTTAGTACCCGAAAGAAGTCCTAAACAAAAAATAAAAATAGGTAGAAACTTCACTGTTAGAACCTTACTTATATGGTTAGTCAAAAAACTGATTGGCTTGGGTCGCTTTTAGCCCGTTTCTAAAACTCATCGACATTTCATCTTTAAAAGAAGATTCTGCCTTTGAAATAGTTCCTTGATGATCATTCTGATTTTCAAAAGTCTGGTCTGACATGGTAAACACTTCAGTGACATTATTTTGACCCTCTGCTGTATGAATCACTTGAAGACCTCGCAACGCCACTACTACACTATTTCCTAGAGTTAGCTCTGAAGTAACAACATAGGTTCGCCCGGCAACAACTTCTAGGTAATAAGAAGTAGCATCGTAATCAACCGGTACATCTTCTTTACGATTTTTATAATTATAGGATACTGAATCAACCGTAGTAGACTTCTTGGTATAAGTTACAGCTTGATCATATTCAAAAACATCGTCAAACTTTTCTGGAAATCCGGCTTGTAACCTCATCATATTGAAATAAGACTTAGGATCAGTCGGTACCAACATCGACATCCAAAGCTGCATATAACTCTTGCCAGCCCCTTGCTCACTTGAACTGGATTCAATATTTGGATCACCCTTACCCAAATACTGATAACTTGAACTCCTAAGGGCCGTTAGCTTAGAGCTGCATAAAGTCGACAAAAAACCACTAAATTGGGCATGCGAACCAACCGCATGACCCGCTAAATCGTTGCACATTTCGTCAGAACTGGTGGCTATACTTGTGGTCGGTTCAGTCGACGATGTGGCAGGCTTAGGAACTTCGGATTCTTTAGCGCACGAACCCACACATAGGGTGAGCCCCAATAGACATATTAAAGATAGATTATTTAGGAATAGTATCACCTAATAAATCCTTTGTTGAATTCCTAGTTGTTTATCGGAACTTCGAGGAGAAAACTTAAGCCTAAAATAGGCTATATGTAATTAAGTAGATTTCACAAAACTCTTAGAGACATTGATATTTTTCCTAATGTTTCTCCGGCAATACCCGATGTATATCACTGTAATGGACAGCAAACGCATAAACTAAAACGAAATTTTCGGAGGGTTATCCCAGTGTCGGACCAAGCTACTTTTGATGGGTTTAAGAGCGCTATTGTATTTGATCAGAACGAGGCTCAACGGATGTTAATTCGTGACACGATTAAAGAGCTTGGGGTTACGGAAGTATCCTCGACCGACACCTCTCTAGATGTTGTAAAAACTCTGCGAGCAGCGGAAACAGCCCCAGACTGGGTCATTTGCGCATTTATCACCGATGAAAGCCCAAACGCGTTTCAAATTTTAAAGACTTTATTAGAAGATCCGAAATTCAGTAAAACCAGAACAAGCCTAATACTAGAACACGATTCTAGAGATATTCTTCCCGCTGCGTACGATCTCGGGCTTCTATCTCATCATTTTCTGCCTTTTAACAAAAGCGACTTAACAAGTTCACTTAAGTCGCTGATGAGCGACTTATCCGAAAACTATGACGAACACTGTCTAGTTGCAGCAAATTTCCTTAGAAGTCACCTCATCGAAGACAAGCACTACGAAGACTTAGTTGCCCTCAACGAGAACCTCATCAGCATTTTCCCTAGTCACCCTGAACTTTTTTTATCTTTAGCTGAATCACAACATCTTTCAGGTAATCTGGACGAAGCAAAGAAAACCTTACATCAAGCAAAGTACTTAGGTGCTTCACTTGACGAAGAAATAAATAAACTTCATGAACTCATGAATCCAGAAGGCTCTGAATCCGAAGAACCTAACACCATCGCTGAAACCTTCGGCCTAAAAAGTATTATGGTAGTTGAACCAGATGAAACCTTCGCAAAACACCTTGGTGACAGCTTGTCTAATTTGGGAGAAATTGAGCTAAATATTTTTAACGACGGTGAAGAGGCTGCCACATGGATCGAAGCTAATGAGGAACCTAGTATCATTCTCCAAGAATGGAAAATTCCAAATGTATCCGGTCCCGCTCTTATCCAACGAGTCCGACAAAAAGGCTTCGTCTCAGTTCCAATAGTCGTTATTAGTAATCTAGTTACCAAAGATGACGCTCCGCTATTAAAGGAAATCGGCGTCGAAACAGTGGTCCGAAAACCAACGACTCAAGAAGAAATTATCCGCCAACTCATGACCGTGATTCGAAAAAAATCACAACCAAAAGGCCCAGCTAATATGGAGCGTGAGATAAGACTTCTAATTGAAGCCGACAAGAACGAAGATGCGAAAAAACTCTATCAAAGATTTAAAAAACTAGCCAACGTCCCAGCAAACCTTACGTTGGCAGTCGAAGCTCAAATATCATATATCGACCAGGAGTACGCCCAAGCAAAAGAGCAAGCTCTCGAGGCCTTTAGGGGCGAGGGTGAGGCAGTTGTTCTTTTAAACCTACTTGGTAAAATTTTTCTAAAATTAAAGGACCATGAGTCTGCGCTTAAATGTTTAAACCGCGCAAATTCCATGAGCTCTAACAACCTTATGCGGCTATGTATGCTCGCAGAAACACAATCAATGACTGGTGATTCAGATGCCGCGCAAGAAAGTATTGACAAGGCCAAGAATGTCGATAGCGAAAATGAAATTGTAAAAGTTACCGATGCATCTATCGCGCTTAGCTCAGGAAGCCCCGCTGCGAAGAAACTGATAGCTGGCCTCGACAAAGTCACGCAGATCGTTGCATTCATGAATAATCGAGCCGTTTTATTATCAAGTAACGACGATATTGATAAAAGCATTGAACTCTATAATAACGCTCTGGGGGCGTTACCGGAAAAACTCGGAAAAGAAAAAGATATCATTCGTTACAACCTCGCTTTGGCATACGTCAAAAATGACCAATATGAAGAATCTAAGAAATCCTTAGAAGAATTAAAAAAATCCAAAAACCCTGACCTAGCAAAAAAAGCTTTATCGCTTCAACGCAAGTTAACCAAATCTATTAAGGCAGGGGAAAAGATAACCCTCAATATTAGCCCCGATCAAGGTAAACCAGAAGCGATGGTGGGCGATGCTCCTGAACCATTTCGAAAACCTCTGGCTTTCCATGCGAAACCTAAGGATCTTTGTCTGCACATGATTTACAGCGGAGGAGACCTATTCAACGATACTATTAAGGCGTATTTAACCTCCACAGAGAAGAAACAGCAGCAAGCTGCGTAGCTACAACCAAGTCATACTTTTTTCTAAAAAATTGATATAATAATAAGATGATCAAACAAGCTATCAAATTTGCCGTCATATATTCGTTGAAGAACCTAAAGCGGCATAAAGTCAGAACTGGGTTAACGTTGACGATTATTTCTCTCAGCTTAGCGCTAAGCATCATTACCGGCAGATATGCTAATTCGATCTTGTCTTTATGGAAGCATGCTTCTATTGATACCGGCTCGGCTCATGCTCAAATTCATAAACAGGGCTACCTTAATAAACAAGAAGGTTTAGACCCATCTTTGATCTTCAACCCTGATTCAAATTATATAAAAGATACTATATCTAACGACCCCTTAGTAGAGGCAGCAAGTATTAGACTTAAAATCGAAGGGTTGATTGCCGGAGATAACGGGTCGACGTATTTTCTCGGTACTGCCGTAGAGCCCGAAGCTGAGCTAATAGTCTCTCCTAAACTATTTTATCCCGGTTACGACTCAGGAAGGTTTATATCAGCGGGAAAAGAAAATGAAGCCTGCATAGGCCGGGGACTTGCCAAGATACTAAGCCTAAGTATCGGTGACGAAGCAACGTTAATTGCCCAGACGGGACAAGGGTCGACTAACGCCGTTGATATTGAGGTTGTTTGCATCATCGATGTAGCTCTACCTACATTTTCAAAACGAGCTATTTTCATGAATCTGAGTCTTGCTCAAAAGCTTGTACGCTTACCAGGGCATTACACAGAGATGGCAATCCGCTTAAAGGAATCGACAAATGCCAATCAATGGGTAAGAAATAAGCAACTTTTGTTTAAAAACAATCCTAATTTAGAAGACATATCGATAAGAGGTTGGTGGAGTATTGACCCGCTGATTGCTAAAGTAGAGTCCATATGGCTAAGGATTTCCCAGGTTTTATGTGGACTCCTCATTCTATCTTCAGCGTTAACTGTCATGAATGTTATATCTATGACCGTCAATGAACGTACCCTTGAAATCGGCACTCTGCGAGCTTTAGGGTCATCCCCAAAGCTCCTTCTAGTTATACTAGGTATCGACGGCATCATTTTAGGTTGCATCTCAACCATCATCGGCTTAACGATCAGCAATACCGTTATTTATCTTATGAGCTATTATGGAATACCTTTTGAGTCTCCTTTTGGTAGTGGCATCGAAATCACCCGCCCTACAATAGAGCTAAGTTGGAACTTGATAGGATCAATTATTGTGGTCTTCGGTTGCGGTCTATGCGCTATCCCTGCAGCAATGAAAGCCCTTAAAGTAGAGCCTGTCATTGCATTCCGTAATCAAATCTAATTGCTAGCCTGGCGGGATATATCGTTTGTATCAAACAATCATAACTTCACTAGATCAGTTAAAAATAGCAGAGTGGAACTTCCAAACAGTCTTATTATTATTTTTAGCGAATCTACTTTTCGTCACTATTTTCAGATTCTTATTCCCATGCTTATTAGTGGAAACCCTCTCTAGAATATTCCCCGCGGCCTTCACAAAGAAGCGCATTCAAACAAAAGTACCAGACTACAAACAAAAAAATCATGAGATAAAATACTCTCTTCAAAGCTGTATCTCGTATTCAATTATCTTATTAATTTTAGAGTCTATGACACGCTTTAACCTAGCTAATATTTACACTAACATTGATTCCCCCTGGGAATTAACTTATACCGTACTGAGCATACCAATAGCCCTCTTAATACATGATTTTTATTTTTTTTGGACGCACAAACTTCTACATACCAAGTTTTTTTATCTAAGGGTTCATAGGATTCATCATTTTTCGAGTAACCCCACTGTGTGGGCCATGCAAAGCCTTCACCCCGTTGAAGGACTGCTCCAAGGCCTATGCGTACCGTTACTATTTTGGATTTTACCTTGGTATCCCGTAGTGTTTTTGGTTTACCTAAACCTGCTTACTTACTTTGACGTGATCGCCCACTCAGGTTATGAATTTAGAAATTTTAAATATATACCTAAATTGATCTCGTCATTCGTAACGTCTTCATCTTATCACAACCTTCATCACCAACATCCTAACTATCAGTTTGGATTACTCACAAGATTTTGGGACAAACTATTCAAAAGCGAGCACGAGAGCTACCAAAAAATTATCGATGAATCTTAGTTAAATCTGGCCACGAAATGCAGAAACTGGGTCCGTCTTCGCTGCTTTCATAACCGGCACAATTGCCGAAAGCCCACACACCAAAAGACAGATAGAAAACACCAGCAACGAGACCATCACACTAAACTTAGGGAAAATAAAAATGTACCCCGAAAAAAAAGGGTTTTCAATTGGCAGCCCTGTTTGAGAGACGATTGCTATATACGCGCCGAAAGCACCGAGCCCTAAAAATGCCCCCAAGGTCGCCATCATCATCGATTCAATAGAAAAAATACGGCGGATATCTCTTTTCCTTGCACCAAGAGCTGCCAAGAGGCCGATTTCTACCGTCCGCTCTCCAACACTCAAAAGAACTATAGTCATCAAAGATATCGCTGAAAGTAAAAACAACAACGAAGATATGACTCCGACAACACTCTGCCATATTTTTTCAATTTTAAGCATAGGTGGAAACACCTCCCACCAGGGCATAAGAACACCCCCATTCTGCAAAATTTCAGCCTTTGATTGAGCCGCCCATTTTACTAGGTCAATTTCTTCATTCAAACGAATGACCACTTTATTATAGTGACCGGGAACCTGAACAAGTCTTTGAGCAAATTTGAGAGGGAAATAAATAATCCTCTTAGAGATGACGTCATCTTGAAAGTTTATAATAGCAACAACCTTTGCCGATTGAGCGTTCAAAATATCTTCCGCCGTATAGGCGCTTAAAAACACTTGATCTCCAACGCTGAGATCAAGGCTTTTCGCTAATGACTTACCTATAGCGACTACATCACCTTCAGGGTTCTCAAGCAAGCTCCCCTGATTACCTTCAAAATCAATGAGTCTCGGGGAAATAACAGCTTCCTTGGCTGTCTCAATGCCTATACCAACAAAATACACCGACTTATTGCCAGCTGAGATAAGTCCATCAATCCTCAATCTGGTCGAATATGCTTGGACGGAGCTATCATTTCCCAAAGAAGACTCAATGCTATTACCGGTAGAGAAAAGTCGCTTCGGTGACAATACGGCACCCTCTTCGAGTCTGCCTTTAGCTACAATTTGAGCCTGCCCCGGTCCGCTCTCTATCGTTGATAGTACCCAATAATCAAAGACAGCTTCTGCGTAAGAGTAAGATATCAGGCTAGCCATAACAGCTAAAACGACCGTCATAATTAACAGGAAGCTTCTACGCTTCTTTCTTAAGAGGCTTCGGTATCCATACTTAAAGGCAAATTTTAGGAATTCAATACCAGTCATAAAATAACTTTCCGCATTTATATAAACTTGTGCTTTAAATTATAAAGCTATTTCATCTTTTAATAAACAGGGAAACTTATACTGCTCAATACTACCCTCAACCTTTTCCAAGTGACGATCACGAATGTCGTAAAAAAAACTCAACGGCATTTCCCGAATTTCAATAGAAGCAATTTTTTCTACACTTCTATGCTCATTATAAATAAAGTTGATAGACCTAAGAATCTGGTCAAACACCTCAGATAGCTGTGATTTTTCTCCACAAGAAACCGTGTCATGCGGCAGGAACAAAGCATAAAATGGCTTAGCTCCCCTATTAGGCGCGACAGTGCAAAAATCAAACGACAGACCAGAAGTTTTTAAAAACTCACTTATCGCGGTAGAAACCTGAAACGAAGATAATTTTTCGCCAGTGAGATCACAGATATTTTCAACCTTAGATAAAAACCTTAAAACCGGAAGACAATTTACCTTCGAATAACACTCTACAACATCACCCATTGCATAACGAACTAGACCACTAGGTGTCGTAGCAACTAACTCGTACTTCCCACCAACATCTAACTCAGAACTTCGCAGTAAATTACTCGCAACAGAACTATTTCCAACAGGTAAGAATTCCAAAAAATACCGAGACGCGTTCAAAATCCCAGCATCAAATTCATCACTGATCGGAATCGTAAATGCGCCCTCACTTGCCACCAACCCCAAATCTCGAACCGTAACATTAGCTCCGTACGCTTCTCCAATAGATTTTCTAAAATGAGAAAAATCTCCCCCCATCCAGGTCGATATCACTTTTTTATTCGGCCAATACTGACTCGGTAGAAACTTATCTGAGCTTAAAGCTAGCTTCTCTAAAACTCGAGCACGGCTACGATTTGGCTTGAGACCGAGCATAGAAATTAAATCTAACTCATCCTTCTCCCAGCGAAAACCACCACCCAAAGAACCGTCGAAAATCGATGCTATTAAAGACTCTTTCCACTCATCTCCCCACCGCGCAAGCGCCATAAGGGTCGCGGGGGTAGCTGTAGAAATAAGCTCTAACTTAGACTGATTAAGCAACACTCTTAAAATCATAAAATATTTTTTCTTCTGATTAGAAATTTTATTGATCACTTCGGGAATAAGGTAATTTTTTTTCACATAACGCGGCTGACTATAATTAATCAGGCCGCTTAAATCACCACACGGTACTCCCAACGTAGTCCGAAACTGGTCGCGGTCACTTACAATATTCGCAATAAGACTACCAAATAAATAACTATGTTTATGAAAAAGACTACTACCCCACTGAAACCAAGTGCTTTTCAATGCTTCAATACCGAGACCGGTGACGGGGAGATATTTAGGCGGGCCAGTCGTCCCGGACGTAATCGCAAAAAAAGGAACCTCTAACCTCGGTGAGATTAAACCACTAGAGCGACCCTCTCTCATTTCTGTGATGTAAGGCTCAATATCTTGGTAGTGTAGAATAGGCATGCTACTTCGAAAACTAGACAAATCTATTTGAGCATTTAGATTGAAATCACTCGCAAAGCTACTACCGTCAACGACACTCATACAACGAGAAAAAACCTTTGATTCTACCGCACCGAGATTAGTAGATAAAGCCTTTGTCTTTTGCTGGAAATATACATTTGGAATTATGGAAACCGTTTTACCAAGAAAATTTCGCATCACATTCATTTGAATAACACCGCATGATTAGTACGCTAAACTCGTTCCAGCATCAACGCACAGCAAAGACCGGAGAACCCTCTTGAGGTTATCAGAATTTGATCATTTTTATAGTTCTGTCTTGCCAAATTAACCATCGGGTTGTTTTTTGTATCATTCATAAAGTTGTGAATAGGAATAACATCGGCTCCATTTAACACTTCAGAAGCCAAAATCAAAGAGGCGACTGCCGATGCCTCCCCCATTTCGCCGAGACTCGCCTTAGGAGAAGTTAACATCACATCATCATCCCAACCCTCGAAAATCTCTTGGTAGGCCCGGTATTCAACCATATCACCATGGACCGAACCGTTACCGTGACCAAAAACTAAACCCAACTTCGCTTTATCAAGTTTAAAATTATTTGCCAAATTTTGAAGACAACGAACCAAACCTTTCGATCTATTATCATTTAAAAAAGCAAACGAAGCATCCGAGCCCTTGCCAACAGCCGACAGTCTAGCAATAGGCTTTGCCCCTCTACTAAGAGCGTGCTCCTCTTCTTCCAGTACCAAAAATGCAGATCCTTCCGATAAAATCGTTCCACATCGGTCTGACGAATAAGGTCTAATGATATTATCCGAGCTTACTTCAGAACCCTCAAAGGCAAGGTAGCCGCTATCCACCCCTTGCTTCATTTGGTAAGGCTCAGGGCAGCCCGAAACCCCGCCCGCTAAGACGACCTTCGCCCGACCTTCTCTAATTGAATGAAACCCCTCAATGACCGCATTAGATCCAGCGGATTGAAAATCCATAAAATTCCCATTAACGCCCCTGATATCGAGGGCAATTGACGCGTAGCAAAGGGTGTTGTTCATTAAGGTATGAAGCATCACCAAAGGGTTCACACTACCTAATAATTCTTTACCGAATAACTCTGAGTTAAAACTTGAACCCTCAAAACTTCGCTCAATAAGCGGATAATAAGGATTCAAATCCTGTATCTGCGTACTGCTACTACCAACATAAATACCAAATTGATCGGGATCAACACTACCCTTGGTAATCTTCGCTTCTACAGCGGCTTTTAAAGCCCCGATTAAGCCAATCAAGTCTCGCCTTACAATAGATTTACGTACTTTTTTATCTGGCAAAACACTTTGATCAAGGTCACCACACCTACCGGTATAAACTCGGTTACTGACCTCTGTAGAATCTATCAAAGGCTCAAAAGATGATCGACCTTCATAGCAAGCATTTAGAGCTACGGCAATATCGTCTCCTAAAGGAGATATTACCGAACGACCAGTGATCACAACATTTCGATCCGCCTTCATCAGTCGCATTGCCTCATCACTAAACTAGAATTTGAGCCACCGAACCCTACCGAGTTCGACATTACTGCAGATCCTTGTAATGTCGTTTTCACCGAATCACCAAGATTAAGGTGCTCGCAACCATCGGCATGTTCTAAATTAATAGTAGGAGGAATTATTTTATCACGTAATGCTAATGCACAGAAGCTGGCTTCAATAGCACCTGCTGCAGATATCAAATGACCTGTTTGTGCTTTGGTTGAGTTCACAACCGGGCTAACCCCCTTCTGCGAAAAAACCCTACCAAGTGCAAGCGCCTCAACACGGTCATTAACCTCCGTGGAGGTACCATGTGCATTAACATAACCAAAATCTGATAGCTCCAACTCAGATTCACTAATCGCGTTCTCCATCGCTTCCACGATCCCTCTGCCATCTGGAGGTAAATCTGTAATACGGTAAGCACTCTCAGTTTCACCGTAGCCAACAATTTCACCGTAGATAAACGCACCACGTTGCTTAGCGTGTTCAAGTTCCTCAAGAACTAAAACAGCCGCTCCTTCGCCTGCAACAAAACCGTCTCGTTCACTATCAAAAGGACGAGAAGCTGCCTTGGGTTGGTCATTACGTCGGCTCAGCGCACCGATCAAACAAAACCCAGAAAAAAGTAGCTCACCAGCTAACGAGTCCGCACCGCCACTCAAGCAAGCAGTGAGCTCACCACGTTTAATTTGTTTATAAGCCAGCCCTAAAGCTTGCCCACTCGAAGCGCACGCTGTTTGTATCGTTGATATAGGCCCGTAAAGGTTCCACATAGATGCTAAAACTGTCGCAAAAGTACCGGGATGATTTTGCAAGATATGCATTGTTTCACTACCACGATCGGATTTTGACAACTGACGGTATATTTGATCTGAATTTATTAGCGTTGCTAACTCTTCCGGTTGCACAGCTCCAACCCCGACTCCCAGAGTAATACCCATAGCCGATGGATCTACATTGGTTAATATCTGACTATCGGATACCGCTTCAAAAGCTGCCTGCGCACCAAACTCCGTCGCACGATTTAAATATTTTCTATTCTCACCAAGGGGGATTGAATCATTAAGTTTAAAATCTTTTACTTCACAAGAAAAGTTTGTCGGCCAACCGCGAGCATCAAAAGCCTTTACCGAGCCTGCTCCATTTTCACCACGTAGCAGAGCATCCCATGTAGTTTCCCTGCCAATACCCAGAGGTGATACTAGTCCAATTCCTGTAATACATACTCGCCGGGCAGACAATATTATTTACCTTCATTAAGAGTAAAAGAAAGATTGGAATAGGATACGATTTTAACCGCAATGATTCAATGACTTGAAATTCTAGATTGGATAAAAAAAGGCCCCGCTAGGCGGGGCGCGTTTTATTCACTGCAAGAACATTTGGTATCGAGATCTAAGTCTCAATCACCTCCATGCTACTAGTGCAGTCCCAAAAAATACTCATCAACGCACCACCTCCCTTCCTTGGCATATAGCCAATCAGGCCTTACCGGGTGTTATCACCTCAGCAGTGGACCCTATTATTATCTTACCAAAGCTCAGAGGCAGAATAAAAGTAAATTACTTACAGTTGACTAAAATATTGACAACATTACTTAAAGATCACAAAAGAAACATAAAATACCCCCTTAAATTACAGATACTTAAAATTAACAAATTTGGAGCCCATTTTGCTTAAAAACACTATGAGTGCCAGTGACTTAGCGCGTCACTTTGATCAGTTTATTAAGGATCATGAGTTTAATGGACAAAAAGCTTAAAAAACTTAAATACCTGATACTACTTCTAAGCTGTCTTGGAATAAGCGATAGCACGTCTATTTTTGCAAAGGTCGGACCAGCAAAAAAACGTATTGCAAATATCAAGTCAATTGCCAGCACAGATAAAAGCCAAACTTTTCTTACTCATAAAAAAAACGAAATCAAAGTTATAAACTTTCCGGCTCTCGATAAGCAGAACAATGCTATCAAAGCAAAATATCACTTCTATATCCAAGGAGGACTACACGGCAACGAAATCCTAACTTCAAAGTTTGTATTTTGGCTCAGTCGTCGGCTACGTAATAATAAAGGACCGCTCAGCAGTTTTGAAAAAAACTTAGTAGCATTTGATCTAGTTCCTATTGCTAATCCAGACGGTGTTTCTGGTAAAACCAGAAATAACAACAAAGGTGTAAACCTAAATCGAAACTTTAGTTACCTTTGGGGTCTCAGCAGAGAAAACCCGGGATCTACAAGTTTTAGTGAGCCCGAAACAAAATCTATACGTCATTTATTTACCCAAAATAACTACACTGCGGCAGTTGACGTTCACGGGTATATCAACTGGATAGTGGCGCCCAGCAAGCCTAATTCAGCACAAGCGGCAGCACACCCAAAACCCGCTTCGCGTTACACAGAGTGGACGACGGCATTAAAAAAGCAAACTCAACTATTCGATTCTACTTATAAATTTAAAACTGCTAGTGAACTCGGTGATGGTGGAGCATTTGAGGACTGGGCTTTTTGGGAACAAGGTAGCTTAGCTTTTTGCTTAGAGATGGCGAGCTCCTTCCGCTATGGCTTCGATTACGATCAAAAAACAAAAAAGAATACCCAACAAGATCTATTTATAAAATACGAAAAATTCATTTATAACATGTTCAGACATGCCATTAAAATCAGTACAGAAAACAAGCTCGTCGCTAAAAATTAATTACATAACACTCAATGATTAGGAAAGCTTATCTAGATAAAAATTAGGTAAAGCAAATACTGAAAGCATCGTTTCGTTATTTAGATACTTAAGATCAGATTTCACAGCAGCGAAACGGTCGCGATTATACTCATCGGGCAAAATCGAGTTTTTAGATCCAATAGTCCATGACCAGGTCCCCCTCGGATAAGTAGGTATTCCCGCAATGTAGGATTTCCTATGCTCAAAGCCAGCGGACACATTGTTATGAATGCGTCGCAATAGTTCTGGTCGATGCCAAACCGACTCTGATTGACAAACCATCATTCCGTCTGGCTTTAAAGCCTCCGCTACTGAACGATAAAAATCTTTGCAGAACAGACCTTCTCCAGGACCTATAGGATCGGTAGAATCTACGATAACCAAATCTAACTCACCGGTTGAGCGTTCCTTCATATAAGCAACACCATCACCAATGCGTACAGTCACTCGGTCATCATCCAAAAAACTCCCAAGCTTCGGGAAGAATTTTTTCGACACATCTACAACCATCTCGTCGATTTCACATAAGGTAATTTCTTTAATGCACTGATGTTTTAGAAGTTCTCGCACGGTACCACCGTCACCGCCACCGATTACAACAACCTTCTCAGGTTTTTTATGTAAACAAACTGGAATATGAGAAATAACTTCGTGGTAAACAAACTCATCGAATTCGGTCACCATAATCAAGTCATCTAGCAACATCATTTTGCCAACGGCTTCTGTTTCTATAACTTTAACACTTTGATACTCGGAACGGTCGTGAAAAAGCACATCTTTGACTTTGTAACCGTATGAAATAGCGTCATCTTCAATTTCGGAAAACCACAACCCCATGGCTTATCTTCCTTGTTGTCGTTCTTGGTTACGGACGTACTCGAGAAAAGTAGCTTTGTCGTCCATAATATTTTGATATTTATTGTTGGACATTGAGCCGCGACGGCCACCTGAATTACGATCATTGCGGCGGTTATTACCACCTCGGTTATTATTATTATTATTATTATGCTGACGTTGCTGATTAGCAGAATTAGAGTTCTGATCTCGCAAATGACTACGACGCTCAACAATTTCCCACGCCCGTAACACCACACCTTCAGTGATCAATTCTGATAAATACTCGGCTGCCGTGATACCTTCTTCCTCTGCCTGGAGTTTAACTTTCTTTGCTAGAGTCGATGAGATTCTAACCGGAAATTCTTGATGGTTAGATACGGGAGCCGGCGGCGGCGTTGGTTGGGGCTCAAGAACCTCTTCCGCAACAACTGGAGCCGAAGCTTTCACTATTTTTTTTGTGGTTAGTTTCTTTTTGCTAATTTTTGTTTTCTTCTTACCTACAACTTCATTTACTTTTGCCATGACTTACCTTTAAAAAATTTAATCTTAACATCGAAGCAAACCCTTATCAGAGCCATTCCGTTACAAACACTTTATGGATTAGAAACTTTTTGAAAGATCTAAAAAACTCTACTGAGAGGACGTAGATAACCAGTTCGTTCTCAAAGAGTCAACACTAGACATTACTTTCTCGTTTGCCTCAGGAGACAGAAATATGTCAAGACTAAAATCATAACTGCCTTTATGTACTCTACTAATATCTATAAAAGCGCCTACTTCACCCGACATCCCATCTAGCCAAGGCCACTGTTTTATTAAGTTTTTATCCACAAATGATTGCTGGCGTATTAAAAATGGAGGCATCGATGTCTTTGCCGCTTTGGGGTCTACCTCGACTTTCATAAGTAGTAGCTTCTCACCAAAACGACCGTCAATGTAATAATAAGGAGATGTATCAGCGAGTTCACCACCACCTTCTATATAAGCCTTTGGTCCGTTAGCCGGTAAATACTTCAGGTTTGAATTAAAACTCATGTGCTGTTCGTCAGAGAAATCAATCGTATAAGCAATTCCCGTTCCCAACTGAAAATGGCGACTGGGATCAATAGGGAATTCTACAATGGTCGGTATACGAAAAGAATTTTGATAAAAAACTAACTCCGAAAACATATGGAAATTAAACATCTTTAAAAAATTACGAAACTTAACGCCAACTGCTACGATCGCCCTCACCGGACCTACTTGCCAACTCTCAATCTCAGAAGAAAAATTGTCATCGTTCAGGCTAAAATCTGGCAAGTACCAAGGCAGTTCAAAGTTCATAGTGAACTGTGATCGCTTTATTACCGGCAGACGTTTACCGCCAACATTTACCGATAAATCGCCCAGCAAAGCCGCTTTCGCGTCCTTAAAGCGATAATAATACTCACTTGAGGTGATTTCTTTTTTTAAAGGATCAAAGTACACCATATTTTTAATACTATTTTGAACATTATTGGATCTCTCTCGAACGATCAAAAGGTCCCCATGATAACCCAAATCACTATTAAGCGAAATATGCCAAAAATCCTTCCAACCTTCTCTGAGTTTTTTGTCAATCTGCTTCGAAGTAAACGGCGCTCCAAAGTCTGTGCCCCAGAGAGCAACCTCATCATTCCTGTCAAATAGCCTATCATCAGAACGAGAAGTATAAGGAAGCCCCTCAGATAACACGTAATCACCCCGTCGATTTCGTTCATCGACTTGGCAAGCGACCCTTCGCCACCGTGAGCCATCGAAAGCATAAGCTGCCAAACTATCGATAGGTTGCCCCATCAATGAAACCGATCCGGTCAGTACAACTGCAAACGGATAAGGCACCCGGACTTTTGCTTTAGCCAAAAGAGAACAAGACCAAAACAACACAACAAATACCAATAAAGTCGACCGCAATAAAAGCTCCCTGCGAGTTAGACACACCCGCTACATATCTGATATCCTCTATTTAATCATAGTTATTTGAGACATGCTAAAACTTTACATACCGGAGATTTAACAAATGGCATACGCGCTAGCAATCACCATGGCACTTCTTAGTTTTACAGCCAACTCAAAAGGCGCTTTGGCAGGCCCAAAGACCATTACTCTAGCTTGGGAAACCGCGCCCCGTACCATTGACCCTAGATTTACAATCGACGCCAAGAGCCACTACCTTTCCGATCTACAGAATTGCTCACTCATCAATTTCGACGAAAATGGTCAGATCATTGGTAGCCTCGCCAAGTCATGGGCCTGGCTAGACAATAAAAATCTCGAGGTAATCATAAAAGACAATATCACCTTTAGTAACGGCGACAAGGTCACCGCTCAAGACGTAAAAGCTACTTATCAATTTTTTCACAAGACTAATCTAAAGAAACCCTCCCCACTTGCACCGGCATTCAAAAAAATCACTAAAATAGCGACCAAAGCTAATAAATTAACTTTCACTTTTGCCGAACCAGATGTCGGTTTTTTGCAAAACCTGATGATTGGAATCGTTCCAAAAAAATACGCAAGCCAGGAAATGTTTACCAAACCAGGATCCTACCCTGGATGCGGACCTTTCACCCTCACCCAACTTAGTAGTGCTCAGCTAACTCTCGAAAAAAACAAAAAATACAACCTTTCTTCACCAGCTAAAATCGACCGCGTTGTTATCAAAATCGTTAAAGACGAACTTACTCGCTACGCTAAAATTCAAAAAGGCGAAGTTGATATTATTGAAAATGGGGTTAATCGTGAGAAACTAGCTGGCATCGAAAAGCAGGTTCAACTTACCGTTGTGAAGAAATCAGCCCTCGACACCACCTATTTAGGCTTCAACATGAAAGACCCCATCCTCCGAAAGGCTCAGGTTCGTCGAGCGATTGCGCATGCAATAAATAGAGATGAGATCATCAAGTATATCCTCAAAAACACCGCTACTAAAGCGACTACGATTCTCACCGAAGGAAGTCCCTTCTATAACAAGAACCTTAAACAAATAAAGTATGATCCAGCATTAGCGAAAAAACTCCTCGCTCAAGCCGGATATAAAAATAAAATCCGCTTTGAACTAAACTACAAAACCACGACTAACACGACTCGGGTCAGTATAGCTAAGGCCATCGCGTCCCAATTAGCAAAAGTCGGTATTAAAGTTAAAGTTCAACCGCTCGAATGGGGCAAGTTTAAATCAGACGTTGAAAAAGGCCATGTTCAGATGTGGAGCCTAAGTTGGGTTGGATTTAAAGACCCTGACATATATCGTTATGCGTTTAGCAGCGAGAGCTTTCCGCCAAATGGCGGCAATAGAGGGTGGTATAAAAACACCACCCTAGATAAAGTACTTCAAGAAGCTAAAATTGCTAGCGACACAAAAAAACGCATTGCTCTATATTATCAAGCAGAAGATATTATTGCCGCCGAGCTACCCTATGTATTTCTTTGGCACGAACAAAATTTCGCTGTTATACGAAAAGGGATCAAAGGCTTTCGTTTATATGCAGATGGCCGGTTGTCTTCACTTAAAGACGTAACGAAATAAGGAACTATCCGTGCTGTCTTTTTGCATCAAAAGACTTATTGGGTTGATTCCCATTGGTGTCGGCGTCGTTACTTTGGCTGCGCTTTTGGCACACGTGGTTCCCGGAGATCCAGCCGACAGTATTCTTGGAGCTTACGCTACCCTAGAAGACAAAAATGCATTAAATAAGCAATTAGGCCTCGACCAGCCTATCTTCAAACAGATCCTAAATTACTACAAACAAGTTTTACATGCAGACTTAGGTCAATCTCTTATCACCCAACGAGATGTTACCGAACTTATCGCTGAGCGGTTCCCCGCGACTATAGAACTTGCGATTGTATCCATCATCGTAGCCATATTCATCGGCGTGCCTTTAGGAATTCTAAGCGCTCTCTTTGCTGGTGGTATTATCGATCTTGGCGCGATGTTTATCGCGTTGCTCGGAGTTGCGATGCCTAACTTTTGGTTAGGCTCTATGCTTATCCTATTCTTCTCAATTCATTTGGATTGGCTTCCGGTTTCAGAACGCGGCGGGTGGCAATCGTATATTCTTCCCAGCTTAACAATGGGAACAGCTCTAGCATCAGTTTTAAGCCGAATGACCAGAAACTCCATGCTTGATACATTGAAGGAAGACTACGTAAGAACCGCCCGAGCCAAAGGTGTTCCCGAGTACCTAGTCATATTGAAGCATGTCTTAAAAAATGCTGCGCTACCTCTAGTTACAATCCTCGGTCTACAATTTAGTGTTATATTAACTGGGGCAGTGATTACTGAAGTTATTTTTGATTGGCCCGGTATAGGAAGCTTGGTTTTAGAAGCGGTAAAGACTCGTGATTATCCAATCATTCAAGGTTGCCTACTAGTGTTTTCTGGGATTTATCTCGTGGTAAACTTATTGACCGATATACTCTACGCTTGGATTGACCCGAGGATAAAATACAAATCATCATGAACCCACATCACATAAAAACTCTAAAAGCATTAGTCTTAAACCCACGGGTTCTTGTAGGGCTCATTATATTAGGTATAGCGACTTTTTGTGCAATCTTCGCCCCAATCATCGCGCCCTACTCTCCTGAATACTCAGAACTAAGCTTACGGTTAGCTGCGCCTTCGGCAGAACACCTTTTGGGGTGTGATATCGATGGTAAAGACGTACTAACCTCGATGTTGTATGGAGCCAGAGTCTCACTATACATTGCTTTTTTAACCGTAATTCTTTCCGTTGTTTTAGGACTTTCAATTGGCTTAGTCAGCGGTTACTACCGGGGGTGGGTTGATAGCATACTAATGCGTCTAGTAGAGATTGTAATGGCGGTCCCCACTCTCTTGATTGCAATGGTGCTCTCCGCACTTCTAGGGTCAAGCTCGCATAACATCATATTTGCAATCGTCGCAACCGGCTGGGCAAGTTCAGCAAGATTAATTCGAGGACAAGTACTATCGATAAGAGAAAAAGAATTTGTTACAGCTAGCCGCGCCCTAGGGGCTCGAGATCCTAGGATTTTATTATTTCATGTTTTTCCATCAGTGTTAACACCTCTAGTGGTTCACGCTACATTCTCCCTTTCTGGAGTAATCATTATTGAAGCTGGATTAAGTTTTCTAGGTTTGGGAGCTCAGGACGAAACTCCGACATGGGGGGCTTTATTAGGACAAGGTAGAGCCGTATTAACAGAAGCTCCCTACTTAAGTATCATACCGGGCATAGCGATCATGTTTGTTGTTTTGGCTTTGAACTTCCTAGGGGATGGGCTCCGAGATGTCCTTGACCCGAAAAAATCAAGATAACAAAGGTAAAAATGGTGACCCTGGTTTTTGCACACCTTTTGGTAGGGGTTTTTTGTTACCAACACTACGCCATTGATGAGGGTTTTCAATCATATACTTAATTAAACTATGCCGTAAGTGATTATCAAAATGTTCCTGACTCATTCTACCCTGCACATCTAAAATCAACCTTCTACGAGATTCATCTAAAGAGCTTATGTAATTTCGTTTCAACTCATTGTACTGCTCAACATCAAGTCGCTTCATATTAGCAAGTTCTTCTGCGGCTACTTTTCTAATCGTAGAAGACTCCGTGCTTTTGGGAGCTTTTATCTCCTTAGTAGCATTCGTCTTAGATATTTTGTTATCACTAAAAGATTTTTTAGATTCCCCAACAACCACTGATGCAGGCTGACCAGACTTAAAGCTATTTAAATAATCGACAACAGTTTTATCTTTCGATGCCAGCTCTAAACTCATCGACGAAAGAGGAATTCGATTCAGAGCTTCTTTGAATTCCATATGATCTCTAAATAGAGCAATGAATTTTTTATACCGCACCTCAACAGGCTCGTCACTTTCCCCAAACAACACACCTAAGGGTGACATTAAAAATTGCTCTGGAACTGGGATGTCATGACCAGGTTCCGATCTTATAGACCATTCAATAAAGAGCAATACGCCCAGTGTCGGGATTGAGGTGGGTTCACTTTCTAATGAATAACTTAGGTCCTCAGAGTCTACTTCTTGGAGAGACTCCCATATGGTAGCCACGCGCTGCCGCAAATCAGAAGAGTCGACATTGACAGACAAATATGAAACCAACTTGTCAAACCGGTGTTTAGAAAACTCTGCCAAAATTTTCCTTACACACATATCTTTATATTCATCGTTATCAGAGGCAAAGCTTCGTTGTTGGGAAGCCTGCCAAACCAACAACGGTCCTTCATCGGCTCCGTCCGTAAGAGCCATATACTTTTCTTCGACACCAAACTTCAGCAAACCCTGGTGACATAACTTTTTACCTAACCGGTTAAAAATTTGCGCAGCCGCCTGCAGGTCGTTTAATTGCCGAGATTTTCGAAACGATCTTGTAACATCAATGTTTTCGAACAACTCTGCTATTGGAGCCCCAAAGATGCCCTCAAAATGAAGCCACCGGCAATCCCACTGCATCGCTTTTTCCATTCTCAACAATAGACACTGCTCGGCACCATGAAGTTCAATCCAAGCTGAACGCCACATAGATAAAGGCGTACGACTGCCAAGCATTTTTTCTAAACTGGGTTTTCCCTCAATACGTCGAATCAATTCATCATGAGAACAAGAATAGCCAAGCACCAACTCCATGCCGTTGGGCTCAAGAGAGACTTCAAATTGATAACCCGCCTTTGGTGCCTTTGATTCCCAACTCTCATTTGCAAACAATGAATATGAATCAAAGCGATCTTCGTCACCAACCAATACCCGTAGTCCCGGCAATGCTTGAAGCAATCGTGTAAAAGAAAAAATCTTAGATTTACTTCTAGTAGAAGCTTGTTTTTTAAAATCTGAAGTATCAATAGTTAATCGAAGAGGATCGTCCGAACGACTCGACAGGATCTGCACTTGAAACTGAGACAATACCGCAGCTAGGGCATTTAACTCATCAGCTTGTAGCACGGGGCAAAGACGAGTATTGAGAGCCTGGAGCATTACGTCTGTGTCTTTTGCACCAGCTGTACTTGCATAATCAAACGCACGAACCCACCAACCGGGCTGAAACAACCTGGTCGTAAATAAGTTCTCGTTATGGTGTAGTTCTGTAGCTTTCAAATCCCTCAAAGCCCTTAAAATCGCACTATAGCGGATACTACAGAAGATTCCCCGATACGACTATGAATCTTGAAAGTTCATGATTTCAGAAACTTAGCTATTTCACAAAAAATTAAAATGAGGTGCTTAATGGCTATAAAGCTTCCACTCCAGCTTCGACAAACGAACGGCAATTTCACCCAGATCAGGAAATTTAGACCGGCTAAATTTAGAGGAAAGCTTTCTTAAAATCATATTAATCTGCGCCTTCGGATACTCTACTTTCACAAAGACAGTGTAGTACTCTCTCTCTAGTTTATCCTCAACACTTTGATCAACAATTTTCTCATAATATATATCTTGTATACGCGCGAAACTATTATGAGAAGACCGCACCGCCTTCGCGACTGCAGTCGTCATCTGCTTCTTATTAGTCAAAGAAATTCCCGAATCTGCACTAACCGTGGTTATATGATCAACAATTTTATTGCGTAAAAATTCTCGGCTATCTATTAGGGCTTGAAACTGAGTATCCTTAACACCTAAAGGAAGATCTTTTAAGTGGGATTGTTCTTTAATAAAAAGAAGCTTACCACCTTCATCTCGCGAACCCCTGCCATCGTCTAACACCCATGCTGGTCTAGTCTCTTTACTTTTTTCAATAACCTGCGGCCCCGCTCCGGACATAGTAACGCACCCACTAACCGCAGCAGTGATGAAAAATAAAAAACTTATTAGATAAAGACGAATTGCCTTAAGCCTCACAACTTATATAAGAAACCTACATTAAACCCTAGACTACGATCCACTTTTTTCTTTCGAACCATTTCTTCGCGCGTAGTCTGCCTTTAAGTATCTCAACTTTTCTAGTACCCGGGACCTTAAATGCGGGTTTTCATCCAAAATAATCTTCATAGATTCCATTTCGTCTTTAGATCCACGAGCATCTTCTTTCTTAGCCATAAATAACCCCCCTTAATATGAGTTAAGTATCGGAATAAACAAGGCTTACTTAAGGACTTAAAACAGACCACTTTAAATATTCTATAGTAAATATAGATAGTTATATCTGTCGAATATGTTTTTTAACGCCTTAAAACGGTTACATCAAATGATATAGAATTCCAAGACCATACCAATGATCCTCCCTGGAGATCGAGGCATGAACCTCTTTCCCGGTTGATTCCCGCGGCTGCTTATAGCTCGACCACCTTTTATGTGCTTCAATCCTGATAGCCCACTTCAATCGGTAGAATATATCTAGCGCCGCATAGACGTCGACCGCTCGAGCAGTAACGCTGATATCCGAATCATCATCCACCTGATCATTTTCTTTTAAACCACTCCATCTTTCTAAATAATAGTCGACTGCGATAATCGGCCTAAAACCTGGACTCAAATTCAATACTAGTCCAGCCATAATTCCCGGCAACATAGTGATCGACTGAACTGCCATTCCTGAACTTCCCGTAATCTGATCCCAATAACCGGCCGATGTCCCTAAAAGGTAGCCAAAACTACGCCATATCGGTAAGTGATAAGCATATCTAACCTTGGTAAACGAACCTGAATCCGCATGGTATTTGTTAATCTGATTGCCGTATCTTTTAAAACGCCATGTCCCCTGACTAATACCAAGAGTCCAGCTAAATTGATGTTCTTTACGAAACCCAAGAACCGATTGATCCCATTCTTTAATCTGAGTTCTGACTTCGCGGAGCTTCTCAGAGGCTTCGGCAAATATATTGCCGCTAGCTTGCCCCTGCACAGTAAATGAGCACAAACATAGACAACCAACTAGGTAAGTTCGTATAAAAAAAAGAATCCTCAACCCCTTACAACTTTCATAACTTCTTGTATCTTAGCAGACTCTTTAACCCCAGGGCTAGATTCAACTCCAGATGCAATATCTATCAGATTAGGGTTGAGCTTGATGGCAGCGGGAAGGTTTGACAACCTCACGCCCCCGGCAAGTCCCCAGCGGACCTTCCCAAGCCCCGAGTCAGCTAACAGCTCCCAATTAAAACTCTCGCCACTGCCTGGATTGGACCCGTCTAGTAAAACCAGGTCTACTCGGCTTGATATCTCGATAATATTATTTATATCAGATAGTTGTGTCACCTTCACGGCCTTCCATATCTCTACATCAGAATGAAGCAAGGCTCTCAAATCTTCCACTTCCGCCCGAGTTTCACCTCCATGAAGCTGAACCACACTGATTTGAGGGCAGATATCTAAATAGCTTCTAATCTCAGTGGGTTTCATATCAACAAAAACCCCCGCTATTTTAACAGCACCAGTTCTAAAACTAGAGTCTCGAATCAAGCTTTTCGCCGCTTCTACACCAATAAACCGTTGAGATCTTTTAGAAAAATTAAGCCCGACATAATCAACTCCACACCTTATACACAAGTCCAGGTCATGGGAACGCGTTATCCCGCAAATCTTAACCTGGTATCGAGAGTTGTTTTTTCTAGATTTCATGCTAATTATACGTCTCTGAAATATAAAAGAATTAATATTCTATCCCGTTAACTACCTTACACATTCGAGACACTCGTGGAAACAACAGCATCAATCAATGAATTAATATTTAACCCTAACCTACCTATAGATAGCGAACTAAACCTCCTAGTGATGGCTACCGCTTGGGGACTGGTTTTTGTTATTGCGCTATGGTGGTACCTCACTAACAAAACTAGCCCAGCTCCAAGTACTACAACTCAAGCACCTAGCTCAATCAAAACGGCCGCCACGGAAGTCCCGTGGTCTACCAGATTAAGACAAGGCTTAGAAAGAACCCGTTCTAGCCTTAGCGGTAGTCTTGCTAATTTATTTCAAGGAAGTACTAAGCTAAATGATGAACTTCTAGAGAAAATTCATGAAATCTTATACCGAGCTGACGTAGGCACTAGAACTGCCGATCGCCTGGTAAAACACCTCGGTAAAACACTAGCTGGAAACTCCGAACTTTCTTGGCCAGAGATTCAAGAAGAGCTTAAATCTGAGATCAATTCTATTTTCGCAGCCACGGAATCACCAATGAAACACCCTACAAGTGGGCCGCTAGTTATCCTTGTAATAGGAGTAAACGGCGTTGGTAAAACAACGACCATTGCAAAAATAGCCAACCAATATGTAAATGAAAACAAACGAGTTCTACTCTGCGCCGCAGATACTTACCGTGCAGCTGCCATCGATCAACTTAAAGTGTGGGGAGAACGAGTCGGCGCCGAGGTTATTGCTCACCAACCCGGTAGCGACCCAGCATCAGTAGCCTATGACGGAGTAAAAGCAGCCATTGCCAGAAAGGCCGATGTCTTATTAATCGATACCGCAGGTAGGCTTCACAACAAAAAAGAATTGATGGCAGAACTCGAAAAAATCAACCGCGTAATCGGCAAAGACTTACCGGAAGCACCCCACGAGAGTTGGTTAGTGATTGACGCCACCACCGGACAAAATGCTATCGTACAAATCCAAGCATTTCACGAGCTAGTGAAACTATCTGGACTAGTCGTAACTAAGCTAGATGGCACAGCAAAAGGCGGAGTCGTCATAGCTGCTGCCGACCGTTTCAAACTCCCTATTCGCTATATAGGAGTCGGAGAAAAGGCCGGTGATTTACGCCCCTTCAAAGGCTCAGACTACGCGGATTCATTGTTTGATTAGGGTTGACTGGTTGTCTAAGTTAGGCAATTATGACGATCCTGCATACGCATGGGCGCTTAGCTCAGTTGGTTAGAGCGCGTCGTTGACATCGACGAGGTCGCAGATTCGAATTCTGCAGTGCCCACCATTCTTGACACTGAACGAACACCTGATCTATTCATTGTACAGTTTTCAGAGCGGCCGGAATCGGCCTTGGGGCTTTCGGATCGGTCGCTACCGGCCGTTTCTGGCGTGTCGGCTCCACCTCGCGGGAAGGTTTCCTCCTTGCCTGCGCCAAAATAAAGAATTTTAATATTTTCCTGACTAACAATTACCTTTTTAATAACATCTCTTAAAATATCTCGCTGCTCATGAGCAGGCCGTGATGGAAAGTCGCGGTTGAAGATTTTGAACAGATTGAACGCCTGCTCCATATCAATGACACCACCACCCTTGCGATTCTTTTCCTTTTTCAAACCATCAAGGCTCTTTTCAACATTTGTCTTCTCTTTTTCCAGTTTCTCGACCTTTGACAGTATCGTTCCTGGTTTGACCCCACGGGGTAGTTCAGCCAGCGATGTGACAAGATTATCGATCATCCGCTCTAATCTACCCAATTCTTGTGTTTTTGAAGCAATCATGGAACCGAGATCTTTGGTGATTTCAACGCTCGATTTCTTTGCGTCCTCTAAGAGCTGTTCCAGCAATTTCCGGTCTTTCGCGAGTTCGACAATTCGATCAACGATGGCTTCCTCTAAGCGAACCGCGGGTATTCTCTCAAGCGGACAGCGCTCCTTGTGTTTTCCTTTGGTGCTAAAATTTCGACTGTGTTGGTAGTAGTAATATTTTCCTTTCGCGCCATTTGCAGATGCGCCGGCAAGGTCACGACCACAAAGACTGCACTCAATTAATCCCGACAAACGATAAGTATGTTTGTGCCGTTTTTGAAACCTCTTGTTGATTTTCAGCCGCTCTTGAATTTGATCGAAGTTGGCCTGATCGATAATTGCAGGCCAAACCGCATCCACCAATCGGTACTGATGCTCAGGAGTAAGTTCAGTTTGATCGTACTCCTTGTTAATCGAATTGACTGGAATTTTGCCTATCAATTTGACGTTGGTGAGCAAGTTAAGAAGAGTCTGGCGACTCCAAACGGAGCCACCAGACTTTTTACCGGATTTCGTAACGTAGCTTTTAGTTCGGTAGCCATTGTCATTTAGGTAGTCTCGGAGTTTAGCGAGGCTTCCCAGTTCCAAGAACTTTTGCGTAATGTGTCTAACAATGGCGGCCTCTTTTTCATTGATTATAAGATGACCTTTCTTATGCTTGTGTGGATCGAGGCCGAGAACTTTGACCCCACCATTTGATAATCCACGTTCAGCTCTCGCGCGGGCACCGTCCTTAATTCGATTCACGATAGTTTTGCGCTCGAATTGAGCAAAGCTGATGGCCTGGATAACCATCATCTCGCCAATAGGTGTCGTCGTATCAAAATTTTCCTTGAGACTAATAAAGGTCGCATCGTGTTGCTTCAAAAGTTCCCAAAAATTGCAAAAATCTTTTACGTCACGGCTGATACGGGAAAGTTCTGTCACAATGACTGCATTGATATGCCCGTAACGAAGATCTTGGAGCATCTTTCGAAAGCCGGGGCGATTGGTGTCCTTCCCAGAGTAGTCAGCATCTGTGTATGTTTCTACGACCTCACCCCAAAATGGTTCTTGAGAATTTTTGTAGTCCACATGGCTTCTAATTCGCTGAGGGTGGGAGATCAGGGAGCCCTCGGCTCGGATTTCATCACTTGGTGAAAGTCGCACATACATACCCAACTTGTATTTGTACTTAGGCGATTTTGAAGTCACCTTGGATTGTTTCTTTGTCATAGTCTCCCTCCCGATCTCGTCGTGCATTGTCTATACACGCTAATATTTTTTGTGAAAGCCTTTGGATTCGTTTTGCATTTTCGTCATTCGTAATCTCATAAGGTTCAAAAATTATTCTTTTCGTAGTGTCTGAAGTGGGTGTGGTTGATAACCCCATACTGCACCTCAGAAGTTGTCAGACAATAACATAATTTAGCTAAAACACTAAGTAGTTATTTGCCTGAATTCATTGCAATAAATAACCCCGACCCGAAGGTCGAGGTAGTGCGGCTATTTTACATCGGTCGAGGCTCGTTTCTCGGAGTTTGTCGAACTTTTACGTCTTTTGATGATCTTTTTAGCGAGAAATTTCTCCGATACAAATGTACTTAGGTCAACTTCTTCACCACGAGACTTCGCAGACTTGATCTCTGAAACCGCCCACTCTAGCGCCTTAACGGGATCAAAGTAGTTGGTTATGAGTTCAGAAACTTCTCGATCGGTTAGTGCTTCTGGTTTTTGTGTCACCAGCCAATTGATGAGATCACTTCGCGAAATTTTGCTTCCGCGAAGTTTGGGCTTAAGTTGTTCCAACCAGCCATTGACCTTGAATAGAGACTCTTTATTCAGATTCGCCCGTTCGGGGTTTTGATAACGCTTCTTTGGTTTTGCGTTCAAAGGATCAGTCATCTTTTCTCCAAATACTCGGAGTCTGGATGACATACATCCAATGCCCAGCCTCATACTTGCTGCCGGTAATTTTTTCAGGAACCCAGATTTTTCTAACTCGTGGATCAGTTAGGTAGGGTTCGCCGTTGCTTCTTTTGAAGCCGAAGTTTTCTTTTTTGAGTTCCTTCTTGGCGCGCTCTTTGTGGTCAAGGAATCCCATAAGCCCACCCAATGCTGCACCAACAGCTGCACCGGTCAAGGCTCCTTTTGATTCCTTGCCGTGTGGCGCACCGGCTGCTGCGCCGACTCCGGCACCTAAGATACTGCCGACGCCAAGGCCGAGCATAATGCTATCTTTTGACGTTTGACATCCAAACATAAGAGATTGGACAATAATAAGAAAAAGCCATTTATTCATATGGAAAATCTCCGTACATGGTTTTTTTTAGATAGTGGCTTTTAGAAAAATACTTTTAAAAAAATCGGGGCTGTTGAACTGCCATTTTGGCAAAATACGAGTATACATGCACGTCAATAAGCAAAATCAGCAGCTGAAAAAACTCGATAATGTTCTGATTTATGGGGGCTTTTACGTCCGTCGAACATACACGGGCCAGCCACCAGTGGAGGGCGGGTTGAAGGCGTGTGGACTAGCATTTCATTGATGCTTTGACCTATATCTGTCCCTCTAGTGATTTTTGCCCGCCAACCATGCTGACGGAATTGTGAGAAATCTACAAAATTGTGATAGTTGACTTCATTGCCAACAGTCTTTTTGATTTCTGTCTCGATAGTCTTGGCCATCGAGGATGAGCCAACTACCCAAAGAACTCGGTAGACACCTTTCCATCCCTCATAGAAGTAAGCAACTTGACCATATTCCGACTTCTTCTTAATCGATAGCTCAACTTCGAGAGCAAAGACCCGATCTTTACCTTCTACCGGAATTCGCCAGTATCCATCTGAACGGTGACGATCAGATTTCGGTACCCATGCGGGGTATTCATCCAAATCATAGCGCCGAAGTTGCTGCTCTGAGAATAATCCAGAGCCACTTGGAACCTGATGAAGCCAGTCTCCGAGGTGAACAAGATTTGTAGTAAGGTCGTGGCCAATGTTTTCGCAGCGGTAGCCTTCCTCTTTGAGGGATGGCAAAAATCCCCGTATGGCATTGAACCCTGACTTAGATAGCGTCCAAACATATTTGTCACCGCTAGTGCTTGCTTTGGTTTGGATAAACTTGGCTTTTTCAAGCCGAATGAGGCGACGGTAGGCTGCCTCGCTTCGCGGATTACTGTAGAATCTAGCAGCTAGCATCACCGTCGTCGCGATTTTCCATTTCCAAAGGTAGAGCAAAATTGGGATATCTTTGTCTTGCGACAAGATTACTTTTGATTGCGTCATCATCATCCTCTCTGCTCGACAGTAGAGTTCGAGTTCTTATGAGATACCTGCTTCTGTTGCTGGGATGACTTTTGATATTTTTCTAAGAGTCCTGCGGCTTCGTCAGTATCGAGAAATGGTGTTTGCACTTCGAGCATGTTTAGTCCATGTTGCCAAATGGCACGACCGGGGATTCCGGGAAGATCTTTCGCACGGCCATTGCCAAGCATCACCATACTCGATGCATTGTCTGACATCTGGAAACACAATTTTCCCGGTAGATTTGCTTTGATTTGAGTGTCCAACGCGCTCTTATCGGGACGTTGTGTTCCAAGCACCAAATGCAATCCGGCAGCTCTGCCGATTCTAGCGATGCGGCCAATGATTTCGCGGGCACTTTTGGATTCTTGTGCTGAAGCTGCACCACCAGCTAGAAAAAGTTCTGCGACTTCATCGATGACGATCACCTCTCGATCGAAATTGACATCCCTCGGGGCTCCATCAGGATAGGACCGTTTGTCTTTATCCATTTTTTGAAAGGCAATTATGTCCTTACACTTGTTTGCGCCTAGAATTTTTAGCCGATCTTCTAGCATTGATTGGAGCAATTCGAGCTTACCGACCGCATCGGATGCAGTTTTTTTGACATCAACGCGGGGAAGATTTTCAAATAACTGGAACTCCAGACCCTCCTTAAGGTCTATCAACGAAAAGCGGTACTTGGAGTTGTTAACATAGAGGGAGGTGATGACCTGACGTAAAAACGTACTTTTCCCCCCGCCTGTTAAACCCCCAACTAAAATATGGGGCACTGAGTTGATATCGATGTTGAGGGTATCAGCTCTAGTTTTTCCAACGGTTATTTTGCGGGTGGGGATATCATGAATGTTTTCTAGCTTGAAACACTCGTCCATTTCATTGTGGGAATATAAAATGTCAATCGTGCCACCGACGCGGTTTTCCCTCACTTCATCAACATACACATGCAGTGAGCTTTCCAGCGTGGGCACAGCTTGTGAAAATTTATCTTTCGACATCCCTGCTTTGCCTAACCGAAGTTTTCTGGCGTAGGTATCGAGCGGTCGGTCGAAAATAAATGTTGGGAACTTCCCGCGTCGGCTTTTTAGTTCAGCATCCGTAAATGCATGAGTGAGTCTTTTACTGAGACGCCTCTTTAGCATAACTTGATAAAGACACCATCCGAGAAAACCACTGAAGACAAGTGGGGTTGCGTAAATCTGAAACCACGGAAATGATATGGGGCGATATTGAGCGACATCCAAAAGACCCCATAGGGGCGCATCCCACCCATTTAACAGAACAACGGTAAATACGATTCCAATCGCAAAACAACTTGTCCAAGGAAGGGTCTGAGACTTTGCTCCGTACCAAAATTCGGCAATGACCTCACCGACACCTCTGGCGAGTTGACAAAATTTCTCAACCCAATCCACTTTATCGAAGCCGACGACTATTTTATTTTCAGCCACTAAGCACCTCCTTGGAACATCACATAAAATTCTTTTTCAGCAGGAACTTCGATGATGATCTGCTCGCCTTTGGCGTCAGACATCATCCCTCGCGCTTGTTCAAGGCTAGCTTTGGCTGCGCCATTGAGAAGAGCGTTCTTCATTGAGGGCTTTTTGACTTCGACTCCACCCTTCACATCAGAATCTTGAAGTGCTAACGACGCGCCACCTGCGAAATTGAGCCCAATCCCCGCTGCAAGTTTTAGGACGTGATTACCGACCGTAGACCCCTTAAGACCCACAATCTGATCCGAAATATCGCAAGCCTGCCCCCGAATCGAATGAACTTTGGCCTCTCCAGTAACCAATTGGTTGAATCTGATAAGAAGTCGTTCCTCAGTCGAGTTACCCTGGCCAACAAGAACTGCCCCAGCTTCAATAAGTATCTCACCGGCGACTTCAATATCCTGGGATAGTTTGGCCCTTACTGGTCCGTTCGAGGCACCACTGATCAATTTTGCCTTTACCATGTGTCCAGGTGGTACTTTTAGCTTTGTAGTGCGTGCTACCACTTGAAGCCCCGAGAAGCGGATTGGTTTACCCTGACGTTTGACGACTGATCTTGACGGGCTTAAAGTCTTTTCCTGTGGTTTAGGTTGATGGTATTCATCAATCTCGTGAGACGTGGAGCCGAGAGCTTGTTCCTCGGCACGAATTGAGGATTTTTCACTAGACCTGTAAGTTGGAGTATCTTGCATAAGAATGCCAACGACTCCAACTCCAAAAAATCCGGCAAGAAAGCCCAGGAGGGGCTTAGAGGCTAAAGTTTTTTTGCGACCATCTTTTCGGTAAAAAATACCAGTGGCCCACTGCAACTTAGAGCCATTGTCTTTGGAAAATTTGACCTGATTGTCTTCACTCATTTACTTTTTGACCTCGATTTCAATTCACTAACGTCCCGCACGAGGATAATTTCATCTCCTCCTTTGGGCACTGTGAAGAGTCTAAATGAGTAGCGTCGCCCCAGTAAGTAGACGAACATATTCGATTTGGCATTGGGGGTGAGTGCCGCGACGGCGACATCGTGATCAACATATTGCACGTCGAAGGCATTTTGTTTCCCTAGAATGACCTTTTTGGGAGCAACCGGAAAACTTAATACCATGCCGTTAGGGTTGACGCGAATGGTCGCAATCTTTTTCTCATCAAGATGCATTATTTTGACACCACGTTGCAATCCTGATTCAGCAATAGCGATTGATGAGCTAGAAAAAATGCCCACAAACGCCAAAGCAGTCATCCAAATATTTTTACTTCTTCTCACTTTTTTTCTCCTCAATCTTGACGCGTTCGATTTTAATAACTTTTAGACCATACGGATTGTCAATCGACCTCTGGGTGCTGGCGATTTGCACCTTTAACGGAAATCTAAATGCCGATCGAACATTGGCGACCATGATTAGTCGATCAGCGTCTACCTCAATATTATTGCCGTCGATTTTTACTTCGTGGACGATGATTTTTTGAGTCATACCTCTGTCTTTGAGTTCTTTAAGCTCCTGGGTCTTGAATTCCAATTCTGTTGGGGTAAACATCGATTCGAGAGGAGTCGAATTGGGATCAAATCGTTGAGGAAGTGAAATATTGATAAATTTTTTAATCTCAGCATCGGTATGCTTCGTGCTAGAGTTTTTGATGACTGCTGAAAGACACGAGCGTTCAATAATGATGGGTTCTTTCAGAAGTGCCTTTGCTGATATGACAGCAAACAATGCAGCACATCCCGTAACGACGAGTAGCGCAAGTTTTAAAATTGTGTTTTGTGATTGGGTTTTTGCCCAAGCAGTGGTGAATTTCATTTCTTATCCTTTTTGGTTTCGTTGGTTGGATGGTATTTCTTCAGTGACGGTTGTGTTTGACTGATTTTTGTTTCGACCTTTTTTTGTTCTGCCTTGTTCCGCTCTTTAATAGAGTGGTCCTTAGACTCGCTTTTGTTTCTCGGGGTTGAAGTTTTCGTGGGTGTAGTGGGATTTTTAGGTGCTGAAAAACGAACCGGGTTAGGGTTGCCTGCTGTCGTTTGACTAGCAACATTTTGAGGCTTCCTGTCCGAAAGAGGGGGTTGAACGAAGGACAATCGGTGACGATTGTTTTGGTAAAAGTCTTGAGCCCGGTTGAAACCTTTTGCACCTCCGCTGATCCCTTTGGTTGTCAGAGCCTTACCTGATTTAAGAATTTTGTCAGGTGTGATAAAAGATGCGCCGACAGCGATTCCGCCCAAAGTTTTTGTAAACCCCGATAGACCAGAGTTTGCTAAGGCATGAACCACCCAAGGGGTTAAAAGAAGCGAGCCTGCAAGTGCTAGGTTCATACAAATGACAGATACAAAGTTCACTTCAGAATCAGGTTGATTTAGTGTCGTCAACGCCGAAGACCAAACTAGGGTTGCAAGGACACTCCACACGATTTTCCAGGTGCTAATCTCAAAAATTGTTCTAAAAAGTGACCTGGTTGCACCGGCTGTTGCTGGAAGAACAAACAGGGCAATCAGAATTGGCGAAAAAACATAGCAAAGTAGCCAGGTGAATAAGAATATTCCTTCCGCAACATACTTGGAGAAGTACAGTGCGAAAAATGAAAGATAGGAAATCGCAATTGTAACCGTTTCTTTAACCGAAACCCAAGACGCTGATAGATTTTCTAACTTGTCTCCAAGTTTAGAAATCACAAGGTCGATCTTGTTAAAGTCCCCAACCCTGGCGGCAACAGCGTCAGTGACTTCGGCAACAGTATTGGTGATATCGGTATAGCAATGGAGCATGATAGCGGCAACGAGTGCGCGCCCCACCAGAACTCCGAAGGAGGGAACCCCTCCTAGGGGCCATTTGAAATACTCGACAAAGACCCCGATCACCAAAAAAATCGTGATCAATGCATAGAATAGGGAATTAAACACCCCGTGAAGCTGCTGTGCTTCACTGGTTAACCATGAAATATCAGCCATCATAACCTCGGCGTCTGGAATCTAGTCCGACTACTTTGCATTGCATTCTTTAGGGTCTTAGCCTCATGAATGACCCGTCGCGTTTGCTCCTTGTCTTGGCGATTCTCTCGGGCAAGGGCTTGGGCCTGCAATTTAAGTTGACTAGCTTCGGTACGAAGGGACTGGTTTTGAGCTTGAACCATAACGCCGACGCCTTGCGCCGTAAGTTTTTGGGCACCTTTAGGAGAAACCGATTGGCTATGGTTTTTGATCTGCTCGCTGATGCGGTCAAGTTGACTCGCAAAACTGTAGACTTTGTTATTGAGATTTATAGCCTCTGCGACTCCCTGGTCGATGTCACGCTGGACACCTGATTCCCTTGAGGGGGCAACTTGACCATACAAAGTCTGGAGCCCCCGTAGAGCTTGCCCAACATTCTGCCAATTACGATACATACCCGGATCGGTCGGCGTGCTGATCCCGCTGTAGAGATTTAGAGCATTATCAAGACCTCTACTAATTTCACGCATGAGTCGAAGATTTGATTCGGCGGTCCGCACCATAGAGTAAAGTTCATACAGTTGAGTGATGTTATTCGCCAAAATTTCTAGGAGGATTGGCGCATCGGTACTGAACTGTGCCTTTGCTGGTTTTGGCATCAGACTAAAATATAAAATTGGAATTGCGAGAATAAATTTTTTCAAGCGCGCACCTCCTGTCCCAAAAGTCCCATTGGATACTTGGTTGCGAGACTCTCAAGAATTTCCAGTTCTGTGAGATCAGGATGCTCAGTTACCGTCCTCTCAATTAAGGTCGTTTCCCTGGGGTCTGTGGTAGCGATCCAATATTCCAGAGGCGTCGATTCAATCGCAACTACCGAACGATCATCACCAGACATCAAAAAGGCTTCAGAATACTTGCCTCGTTCCTGGTGAAGCGACTCTACCAGCGACAACTCATTATCATTAAGATCTAAAACCTCCTGAAGTCGTGAACGATCGGCCCCCTTCTGCTTCAAGACCCATTTGATCGATGCATTTGGCAATATGGCATTGGCGATACGGCTGCGGGCGAAATCATCAATATTCTGGGAGATGGCAATGGCGCTGGCGTAATATTTCCGAAACGTCCTAAAAACGTCGCCAATAAACATGGCTCCTGCGTCATTTTCGAGTAATCGCCAGCATTCATCAAAAATGAGAAACTTTTTGTTGCTACGATCGGCTTGAATCTCGCGCCACACATAGTCGGTAATGATAAACAGGCAAGCTGCCTGCAAATCCGGGTAGGAGTCGAGACCTTTAAGGTCAAAACATACAAGCTGTTTTTCAAGCTCGACAGTTGTTGGGCGATCAACGAACTGACCAAAGGGAGTATCACCACACCATGGTGCTAGTGTGCGGCCAAACCTCTTAATCTCTGAATCAAAGTGACCGGCAAGCTCCTGCCTGAGATCACTCAGACATGGGTTTTTGGTTTTGCCGTAGACCTTAGCCACTGCATCTTCGATTTCTGCTCGCCAAAGACGTGGTAACCGTCCATCACCATCTTCCTTAGTCATGATTTCAATCAGGTTAACCAGAAATTTTATCTTGTGGTTATCCGGTATGTCCTGACCGGCTCGCAGATCAAAGGGATTAAAAGCCATACCCGACTCAACACCGAGGGGAATATATTGACCGCCTAAGTTATTGCATAACTTTTTATAACTTCCTCCAATATCGACGATATAAATCTTCGGATTCTCTTTCAGAGTTTGTAGCATCAAGATATTTGTCATAAACGACTTGCCGCTGCCACTTCCACCGCTGACGATTTGGTTTGCATTGGTAAGGTTTCTATCGAATGGATCGAAGTTTACGAGACTTCCCATCCTGGAACGAAGTAAAATGCTAGGTTTTTCATGTCCCGACCAGGGGCCATATAAAGGTAGGAAGTCAGCCAATTCTGAAGTTTTCATGCGTTTAGCTCGTTCTTTGCCCCTGGCATTAGGCAAAGCGATCTCTCGGAAGACATCCAAAGCGGCGAGGGTTTCTTCCATCGCTTCCGCACCGGCTAATTCTCGTACCTTCATCAAAACATCGCTAACCTGGCGTTCGAGTAGTTCTTCAGAGGTTGATCGTAAAAGAATATTCAGGCTTACCCTAAATATTTTTTCTCCCTGTGCGATCATCTGTTCTAAAATTGTCTCTAGGTCTTCAAGTTTGGCGCTGCTTTCGATATCGCTAACACCGTTTCTTTTGCCGTGGACCATCGAGAAGGCAATACGTCGCTGGGTTTGAAGGCTTTCTAGTTCACTCTGTTGATCAGGAACATTGACTGTTAAAAACAGCCTTGAATCAAAAGGTAAATCTCGAAGCACCCGAGCCATTGACGCAAAAGTTTGATCAGGCATGGATTTTAAGGTGATTACTCGGTGATTCATTTTGCCGAGCGAGAATCCTTGTTGGTCTACCCCTAGATCAGTAAATAAAACTGACGATCTGACATCGTCACTGTCATAAGGTGGCCTTCCAACTGATCGAGTTGGATTCCATTGCAGGTACATCAAGTCCATAAGTTCATCTGAGGAAAGCGTTTCACCATTGAGGCCAAGACTTTTGAAATTCTCGATGAGATCGTCCTTAGTACGCTCGATCTTTGTGATTGCCTTCTTAAGCTGTGATTCACTCATTTTCTGGAAATTTTTTGGTTTCCCAAATAATCTCGGCTTGGCCGACAGTGAGGCTGCTGCCTTCTGCCTGATAAAGGCAAGAAGGCGATGCTTGGGCAAATGACCTGCGTTGTCAATTTCGGCAAGCCGATCGACCCTCGCTTCGACAAGTCGGTCCGCGATCTCACTTGCATCATCAGCTTTAAGACTCTTGTGAGCGTCAATTCTGGATTTATTGCCGCCAACGATATCTTGAATGAACTGGATATCAAGTCCAGACGGTAGCGCATTGAGAAGTTGGCAAGTGCGATCGGCAATGCTGTTAATTTGATCATCGTCCCAGCAAGAAACATCGACAGTCGTTAACTCTAGGCCAATGCCCACCGAGCCATCTGCAAAAATTATATGATAATCCTGAAATCCCCAGATCTCAAGATAATCAGCTAGCACATCGGTATTTATCATCTATAATCCTTTGCTAAGTTTGGGTGGCACCGCGTGTACACTTGGCTCCGAAAAGCTTTTCAAGATTCCCGGCCGAAACTGGAAGCGAAACCAATGAACAAGGTAGTTATCTGGCTTTCCCTTCTTGCCAAATTTCAAAAGCATAGCCAGTGCGATAGAAGGCAGCCAAACAAGAAAAATCTTGATGGATGTTTGGCCGAATAAGAAATTTAGAATCGATACGGTTAAAAAAATCAGCAGAATGTCAGGTATTTCAAAACCTGCAATCTTGAGCTTCTTGTCGAGACACTTGCTTACCTGTGTCGTTTTTAAAGTCATAAACACTCCATTTAGGAGGCGCTCCCTGGGTTAGGGAGTGCCTCCAGGTGATACTTACTGCACAAGCCCGCGTACAAAGGCCACAATGCTCGGCGCACCAAATCCAATAGCGGCCCCCACGATGGCTAAAAAAACGTGAGCGCGAGCACTGGGATTTCCCATGAAAAATGAGAATGCCGCGAAGACTAACCCCAGGATGGCGCACAAGGGCAGAATGGTTGAAATAAATTTGGTTTGAATAGCGGCTAGAGTTGATTCGACACTTGCCATTGCAAGTTCTGGGATCAACATGGAGACCACGAGAGCGATGGGAATCGCAAGATATGCTTTATTGTTCAATTTGACACTCCTTCAATCTGTTAACAAGACCATGGGTTCCAGCATTTATGCTGGGAAGAGGCTCATATAGAGGTTTAACCTCAAAAGTGGGATGTTCAGCTGTAAGTGTGTCTTAAGGTCATCGGGAAGCATTGCCCTACCGATGGGGTCTTGAAGCCGTACTGTTTCGCCCTGCGATACCCGTTTGGCAAAAATTGTGTACCTTCCCTCCGCATCTTTGTTTTTTCGAATGAAGTAACTGAATGGAAAAACCGCCAACTTCAAAACATAGTAGTCATCGCCTTCATGAATAAAAGCATCACCAGCGCGAACCTGCCGCGATAGTTTGCCTTCAATGTTCTTCGCCCAAACAATTTTGTGCTTACTCACCAATATTTTTTTCTTTTGTTCCATAAAATCCTCGAATCTTGTCTAAATGCCTTCGTAGTGACTCTGGTCCTAGCTATGCCAGCTCAGACTCGTCTGGCTCCTGTTCCTCAAGCTCAAATAAATCTGAAATAATTTTCTTGATTCTTGAGAATCGAATCTCAAGACCAGGATTTTCTGTTTTTCCTTCTTCCGACATGCAGTTTCGCAATCCTTCGACAATGCTCTCTAGTTCCATCAACATTTTCACCCCCATACTCCACCAAAGAAGTCTTCGATCTTGACGATGTACTCTGAGATGGCTGGGTTGCGTGTTATTTCGGCAACCGAAATCTCGTTCAGAAGAAGCTCAAGCTCCTCTCGTAACGAATAGTAGGTATCCATGCTCTCGCTCCTTTCTTAGTACCACCAGCGATACTGCTCAAATTCATAGTGACGGGGATCATCGTAGAGTTGTCTTCTCAAATCGGGGTCCATTGGTGCTCCCTCGCCGAGTCCCGAAGTCATCTGCTTCCATAGCCATCGGAACGGTTTTAAAACCACGATCAATAGATTTTTTGCTAAGTTCTTCAATTTGCGCCCTCCTAAGCGATCTGCATTTGCGGCCAGGGGCCTTTAGCAAAAGTCTCGTTGTTGAAAATCTCATCGAGACAGATAGGCTCTTCGCTTAATCGATGTTTGTTTGTCGCAACGCAGGCATGTGCGTGGGCTTCGACGCTGTTCCACTCACAGTAATTACAGAAAACATGGAACCCGCTCTTGTTTAGGAAGGCATCCATCATACAGCTTGGGCACTTTGGGAAAGCGTCAATGGGATTTTTTACAAAAGGATTTTTTCTAGGCATAAACTTCTCACTCTCTTTTCAATCACAATCAAACGTGTCTGTTGCGCGATACTTTTGTTCAGCGCAAATCGTTGCGCGCACCCCTATAAATGCGATTCGTGTGCCAAACTTTTTTTGATAGGAATTGTTTATATGTTGCGGAGAGTTAGGACTTGGTGGTGTTGGGCCGTGTTACTGAAACATCTATTTTTTAAGGGTAACGGTGGCCGGATGTGAATAGTACCCTGAAATTGGGGTGGCCGTTTGCGGTCGCTATATATCTTGGGACACCCAATAGGCCGTAATTCAGGACGAAATAGGCGGCCAATTCAGGTGGGATCTTTGACTCGTCGAGAATTGATTGTCGTTTTTGCTACGATCATCGAAATATTGACCTTAGCAAAGTCGAAGTTGAGGGAATCAAGGTATCATCGGGGGTTTCAGAAATTTCAGGAAGTGATAAAGTGACTGAAGCGTGCCGGTACCGCCGATAAACTATAACCATTTTAGAAGGAGATGCCATGATAATTGGGAAAGTCACGATTTCAATCTTTAGTGCCTTTGTTTTGCTATCAATGCCTACACTAGCTGAAACTGCAAAACTCAAGCTTAGGGCGGGGCCTGGTCAAACTGTACCAAGAGACCCCTCGAAACACGACGGGAAGATCAATGCCGACTTTCCCGAACCAACTGATATCCGTGACATTGCTAAAGCTTTTTCCCTGTGGACGGGAAATGAATACGTTGTTGATGATAGTGTCCAAGCAAAGGTAAAACTAATTTCTCCAGAACGCGTTACAAAAGAAGTAGCGATCAGACGATTTCAACAGATGCTTGCGTCCTATAGTTTGAAATCAATTGCAGAAGGGGGTGATTACAGGATTGTACGGGTTTCAAATTCAGGTCAATAGGGTTTTGTAGCACGGTACTTGATACGAAATACGTCGTAAGTGGGGGGCTATGCCATTGACAATCATCTTTCCGATAATATCAGTGCATGAATTAGCTCGAAATTTTTAGAACAAAAATATTGGCCTTCCCAAACCATCGTTTAAATATCAAAATCATAGTGCAAAAACGAATCTTGTTTTGACCATCCAGATCCATCGTAAAGCTTCTGTGCTGGAATATTGTCTCTTGCAGTTGCTAGAGTTAACTTTTTTGCACCTGTTTGGCGTGCAAATTCGGTCGCAGATTTTATCAATTTTTTGCCTACACCGAGACCCCTTGCATCTTTTTCGACAAACAGATCATTTAAGATCCAAATTTTTCGCATACTAACTGAAGTATACGAAGGGTAAAGTTGGGTAAATCCAGAAGGTTTCTTTTTAACTAGAGCTAAAAATATAACTGATTGATCACCGGAAATCCGATCGGATAGAAACTTAATGGCGTCGCTGATATTCGATTCTTGTTGGTAGAATCTTCTATAAGCGTCGAACAATGGAGCTACTAGATCAACATGTTCAGAACCTGCCCTCAGAATTTCAACATTGTGCTCCATGATATCACTCACACTTATCCAATCAGTTTCCCCTGGCTTCTATGGAGCTTCCCAGCCCTCCAGCGGGAGGCTCAAAACAAAACTTCTATACCAATTTTCTTCCTTGGGAAGGTGGTTATTGGGAATTCGATCAAAACTACCTGATACGAAAACCTCATTGCCCACAACAATTTCAAGGCCGGTATCCATTCGGTCTTGACCAAATGCTATCGTTTCCTGAAGCTCCAAATTACCTGAATAGCGTGCCAGTAGGACTTGAGATCCACCATCCCAACTGCCAGTATCGACGTGGTGCCGATCTGTATCGCCAGTTACATAAATCTGTCCGCTATCTGAAAAAGAAACGGCTCTGTAAAAGTCGTCTCTTTTGAGATGCAGCGTGTGGGATGCTTGTTTCCTGCCAGATTCTCTGTCAACTAACACTATCCATGCATCATCTTCCGAAGAATCATTCGAGCGACCATTTACCGGTTTGCTTTGAGTCCCGACTAACGCGATCTTTTCCAAATCGGCTGCGAATGAAAAAACTTGCTGGTTATCCTCTATTGCAAAGACTGTAGACTTTTCGGTGTTACCAGTATCTGACAATGAAACGACACGATAGGTTTTTTTATCTTTTGAATCTTTTTGATAGTCGGAGGGATCATCTTCAATCATTACAGTTGCTAGTTCATCGCCATTACTGGGTCGTAGCTCTGATGAAATCGCCAAGAAGAAGCGAATAACCTCCGAGTCGTATTTCGGCTCAAAAAGTGTTTTGCGATCTATAAGGCCCACTTTAGGATCAATCACTGCAATATCTACATACCCACAGGTGCTTATGAGAAGCACCCATTTAGATTCATCTCTATTAGTAGCAAGTGAAAATCGAGACATGGATGCGAATTCTTGCGGCGTTCTAAGAATGGGTTCTTTCTGTTTACATAGCTCGTCGAAAGATTTTCTTTGATCCTGATCATCCCATACTTTTGAAGTCATTCCTGCGATATCAATGGTATCAACATCACCCTTCAAGCCGAATGTTGTGAACCGTAGGCTTCCATTATCGGATACCTGAAGCTCCACAATCCCCTTGGCATCTGGTCTTATTGATCTTGCCAAAACTTGCGAGTCAGTTGTTTCAACGGCTAGCAAGCGTTTACCGTCCACCATCAAATACAGATGCTCGCTATCGCTTTGAATCCAAGCAGGTCGACCATCATCGGTCGTTGTTAGGGATGAAATCTTCACGTTTTTTTCAGTTAAATTAAGACCATCGACCTGGGAATCCGTCTTTGGGTCAGGAGCATTTGAATCAGTTTTTTTCGAGTGGCCGCAAGCAACGGCTCCGATGGCGCAAAACAATGCGATTGGTAAAGTATTTGGTTTTAAGCGATCCATCAACCCCTCAATGGTTTTCTCTAAAATAGATTTGATAATATTCAATTTTGTACTGTAACTTCTATCATTGTTTTTAATTCAAGCCAATTGATTCTCTTGCCGAATGGCCGTCGTATGCTGTGCAAATAATGCTGTTAGTTTGGTCCTGTCGATGGGCTTTTGAAAATGAGCGTCTGCCCCTAGCTTATGAGACCTCGCTCTATCATCGTTTGATCCGCTATTAGTATTCACAACAATCAAAGATTTTACGCCGGAGCCTCGGAGCCTCTCTAGCACTTGGTGACCGTTTAATGAGTTTGATCCCAGGTCTATATCAAGAAAAATGATGTCTGGTTGGTGAGTCTTTACTTTCTTGAAGATCTGATCGGAGTTTCGGGCACTTTCAATTTTTAGATCAAATTGATGATCTAAGTCAGATGTAGAGGAGGTGATCGTGTCGGAAATCGCTCGTAAAAAGAAAGGATCGTCATCTGCGATCAATACCGTTAAGGGCTTTTTACCTTTAACTCCGAGATCACCTCTTTCAAAACCAAACGTTACTGAATGATCATAATTATTCTCTCCAAGAGAACTTGGAAGATTGACGGCCCCGTTCTGAATTTTTGATGCCTTGCTAGGAAGTGTGAATGTAAACGATGTTCCGCTTTCGGCAGTGGACTCGCACCTAATTTCGCCACCGTGGCGATTGATTATCTTCTTAACGATGGCGAGACCAAGTCCATTCCCGCTACTCTTGCCGCTGGTATACTGTTTGTTGAAAAGTAGCGGTAAATGGTCATTCGAAATAAACGACCCCGTATTAAGAATCGAAATCTCAATAAAATTCTCGCCTTTACAAATAATATCTTTTGAAGAAATCGTTATTGTTCCTTCACTTTCCATAGCTTGAACCGCATTGACCAAAATATTTCCGAAGACTCTGCTTAATTTATACTTGTCGCCGATTATGACACGGGTATGGCAAAGGTCGTATTTGAGATCAATTTCCAAATCATCAAATAGCACTGTCAGATCAGAAAGACTTTCGCCAATGAGACCCTCCAACGCCAAGTCTTCGGGCTCCAACGATGTTGATGCCCCCACCTCTCGGAGGTCAGCCAGCATATTTTGAATCTGCAATTTTGCCTTTTCAACTGCCGGTAGGGTCGTCGCCGCAACTCGCTTTATTTTGTCGGTATCAGAGCTGTCCGCGATAATATTGAGTCCGTGTTGCAATACGTTCAAGGGTGTCTGGATATCATGGGCCAACATATGGGCCGTTTGTCCCATGGAAGCATGCCGCTCGAACTCCGTGACGCGCTCGAAGACTCTACCCATGTATTTTTTGAAAAATCCAATCAAGGCCAAGAGTGCAATGAGGAACCCGGCGCAAATAGTTGCAATATACCATTTGTAGTCTGTAAGAAAGCTGGAGAGATCAAATGGGTTACGATAGTTAACATAGATCGTACCAACCTTTGACTCGGCTTCGATTATCGGGTGAACGATGGCGTTTCCAGAATTATTGATTAGCGATGAGCATCCTGGGTATGTTTGGGCGACAAGGACTCCTTGGATGTCAACCAGGCACAAATCAGGATCTTGAATCATTGATTTTAACTTGTCCCGTAGGTTTTGCAGCCTAAGATCAAATGCAGCCGTTTGCTTGACGAAAAGTTCCATGGCAAGATCGGTTTTATTGGCTTCAATCACATTCGTAATGATCTTCTTCGTGCCTTCGTTGTTTTCATCATATCGCGCGCTATAAAAAGCTCCGCTAATGACCGCAAATGCGCTGAACAATAGCCCAAGCATTGCAAGGAATGCTGTGAATAGCTTCCTTTTCTCTTTCGCTAGGTTTAGCTGGCTATGGTTCTTAGTAGACGCCATGGTACTTGTATCCAGATTTAGTAATTTTCATGAGCACAACGGGGCGATAGAGCGTGTGATTTGTCTGCATACCAGATTCGCCTACCGTTAGGTTAAGCTTTGTTGTCTGTAGAGCCTTGTTCACCGCCGTCGGGTTCGGGCTCAAGCTATTTTTTATTGCCGCATACATGACCCTAGCCGCTTCGTATCCAGAAGCCGCGCCATTTGAAGCTGAAGCGCCGTATTTCTTCTCGTAGCTAGCAACAAATTTCTTGTTAAATGACGTGCTAATGTTGTGGTGCCAACCATTAGTAAAATAGAAGGTGCTTGGCATCTTGGCCTTTAGTGTTCCAATCTTTTCAGACATCACCGATTCTTTACCGACGGTATCCCCAGATATAACAATTGGTGGATTTTCCATCGCCGCCAGCTTTGGGACGAGGGATTCGTATACCTTGTATAAGTCGTAAGAATAAACAGGTAGAAAAATCACGTCAGGCTTTGCAGCCAAAATTTTATCCACCTCGTCACTCAGGTTATCGTCGCCCTTGATGTAGGAAATCTCTTTGAACTCTTTATTTGGTCCCAATTTCTCACGGAAAACCATCGCCATATTTGTAGAGTAAGTCTCGCTTTGATTTATCAAAACAGCGATTTTCTTAGCTTTCGGTCGCTCAACACTGACAAACTTCGCCATCGCTGAAACTTGTAAGTCGTTATTAGGCCAGCACAGAAAAACTCCCGGCCGGATTTTCACCAAATCAAGGCTGGTCGCCATCGGACTGACGTAGGCCAAGTTATATTTTTTTGGAAGTGACTTAAGAAACATCTGTGCCGACGAGGAGAAATTATGGCCGATCACAAGCCTAATTCCTTTCTTCACAATTTCTTTGGCCGCCTTCATCTGACCAGAAAGGCTATCTTCAGCCTGGATCAGTTCGATTTTGATGTCCTTTTTGTCTGCCATGAACATTTGGATACCTTGGTAAATGGGCTTCTGAATGTTGACAAATTTACCATTGGGATCGAGAACAACGCCAACCTTGATGGGTTCTGCTTGGGCTGCCGTAACACCCGCTGTTACGAGGAGTGTTGCAATGAGTAGTTTATACATGAATCCACCTCTCAGTCAGCGAGCAGTCTTTGAAATACTTCATAAATAGCTTGATGGCTGTTTGATCGTATTTTTTGAGTATCGGCACCAACGGAGCGGGCCATTTATCGATATTTTTAACGCGGAACTCTAAGTTTTCTGCTGGCACTAATTTGTCGATAGTTTCTATGGACTCTAGGTTCTTTATAAAATCAGCAGGAATGCGGTCCGCCAATTTGAAACCATCGAGAATCATCTGCACATATTTTTTGGTTGGTCGCAACCCACTGCGGGGAACAGCCGATTGATAAAAGAAGAAGGATTCACCGCCCTGATCAACCGTAAGCCGTCGGTATCTATTCAGCAGTGGTACTAGCTCATAATAATCCATTCGGGCGGCATCGGTTTGACTAAGAGTATATAGCTTCCCATACACTTTTTTACCCGGCGCGGACTCGATAGACGCAAACCCCATACCTTCGAATGCCCCTGGATGGGTGAAGCGCATTTCATAATCTTCCAGCACGCACGCCTTTTCAGCGAGTGGCTTTATTTTTCTCTTAAGAAGCACTTTAGGATCAAGGTTTCCGCCAAAAGCAAAGTATTGTACGGTTCGTTTACTCGGGCTTAATACTCGTTCTAAATTTTTTAGTTCAAAGGCTAACCGCCATAGAATAATTTTAATCATTTTTTACCTCCGTTCACTTTAGTTTGCTTCGCCTGTAACCTTCTCATGATTTCAGGGGACATAGCTCGAAAGGACAGAGATCCACTGGAGACGACTTTACCGTTTTGTAGAATATCAACGACACATAGTGCCGACCGCAATTCATCTCGGCGCAATCCGATCTTTTCAAATCTTGCGTAAACATCGATCGGAGTATTTAATTCGGCGTGACTACTAAACTTCATCTCGATATCGTCCATAATGAAACTGCGATCGAAGTCGATATCGTAGAATTTATGGGAGATGACGAGGACACTCTGACGGAGAATGCAAGCGATCAGCATTCCAGGAATATGATCAATGCTGTGGTCGAAGAAGAAATTTTCTGCGCCATGGTCTACATTGGCTGTTAGGACGAACGCATTGTCTCCTGCATCTCGCCTTGCATCAGTAATAAAACCGTTCTCCCGCCTGGACTTATGGCAATCCTTTTGGTCCACGGCCAGTGTCTGCATGATGGCTGGATGAACATTGTTTCCGATTTGTGTTGTTAGTTGCATGAATTTCTCTCCTATCAGTTTAGCGTCCGTCGGCCACGTCAATGTCAAGCTCGTTAAGTTTCCGGCGCAAATTAGTACGTGGTACTCCCATCGAGTCGGCTAGACTGGTTTTGTTTGCTGATCTTCCAAGCTTCGCAATATGGTTGCGAATAATGTATTTTTCGTAAGCCCTTACCGAATCGTGAAAGGGAATATCAAGGGATGATGAAAAATAGATGCAGTCGGATTCGTTGGCAGCGATATCAGAGTCGCTGTTTTTATCTGCATAAATCGAATCCAAGAGGCGCTCGGGAATGTCATTAATTGTGATTACCGACCTGTTGACAGTATCGAGCAAAAACAAGATCTGATCTCTGAGTTCACGAACATTGCCCGGCCAAGAATATTGTTCAAACAAATGCATACAATCTGCTGAGAACCTCTTATCGGTCTTATAAGAAGTGATTGTGTGATCAATGATAGGCCGGATATCTTCTTTTCGCTCTCGAAGCGGTGGAATGAAAATTTGATGACGCCTGAATCGATCCAAAAAATCTTGCCGGAAGGTGCCATCGGCAACCATGGACTCTAGGTTGGCATTGGTTCCTGCAATGACACGAAAGTTAAGTTTAGAAGATTTGACAGCACCCACTCGCTCCACTTCACCATATTCAATAGCGCGAAGGAGCTTGGCTTGAGCCATCATCGACAATTCACCAAATTCATCGAAAAAAATATTTCCGTTTTTAGCTTCTCCTAGCTTTCCAAGACTACGCGATGACGCGCCAGTGTAAGAGCCCTTTTCATGACCAAAGAGTTCACTTTGTATGATGGAATCTGTTAAGCCGGCACAGTTCATAGTTTGAAGAGGGCTCCCATGCCTTTCACCGATGGCCTTGGCAACCAGTTCCTTACCGACTCCGGGTTCGCCACGAATCAAGACATGAACACCTGATTTTTCGCGGGCCATTGCAGCCTGGGCAAAAACATTTTTCATGGATTCTGAGACAAACACCACGTTATGAATTTTCGCGAGTTTGATTCCCTCTTCCGCAAGTTTACGATCGTCTTCAGCGTCACCGTTCTTATCTTCGCTTAGAGCCTCTATAAGCTGCTGCGCGATTTCCTTTGGACTGTTTCTAGTTTTGGATAGGTAGCCAGCACCGAGTCGCCGACTGTGCAGCATGGTGTCTTTGTCATCACAGCTTGAAAACATGATGACCTTGGTGTCGGGATTTGCGTTTTTGATTTCGCTAATCATATCGAAGCCGCTGGGATTGCTGCTGCCGTACATGATATCGAGCAGGACAACATCATATTTGCGTTGAGCAACGGCACTGCGGCAGCGTTTCGGTGTTCCGGCTGGGTCGATCTTGATATCGGGGTCATCAAGTTCGGCCTCGATGTAGCCCACCCATGTTTTGGCGTCGTCGTCTGCGACAAGAATTCTGTTTTTCATCAAACCCCCTTGGTGATGTGAGTCTGCTTCCAATCCATAGGAGCTGTAGAGAGAAGAGCAATAGACGTACCAAGTGGAGAACGGCATAGAATTACTAACATATTCTTTATTATTTTATAATAACCATAAAAATACCTTAGTAATTGCTGATGCTTAAATGTGCAGATAGTATCGTTTTTAGGGAGTCTGTCGGCCGGAAACGGCCGATAGGCAAGGATTACAGCGTTTTTGCTGTGGAGTTAGACGCTTAGAATCGGCCGAAAATGGTATGCCGAAGTGACCATTCGGCCGCAATCGGCCGTTTGGCGACTTACTTTGTTTCATTTTGGTTGGTTACTGTTTTGACTTGTTCCCGTGAGTTGGCGGTTAAATTTGCTGATGCTGAAGAATCCGTCCTTGGATGATTCCTTGGCTTTGTTCGCCATGTCCATAGTCATTTCTCCAATAGTACCCAGCACCACTAACGCTGCTATCAAAGTTACAACGTTGAAGATCCCTCTGATTATATTGGTAATAAACATTACTTGTCCTCCTTTTTTTGTGGTCTATCTTTTTGGTCTGGAGCTGAATTACCTATTAAACCGGGGCTTAGACCCCTATCGTCACTAGGAGTTTAATTATTTAGCTAAATTATACAAGAGCTGTTTTTTAACATTGGTTATCCTATTGTTTAATGTGTGGGAAAAAAGAAGAAAAAACCGAAGATTAACCTGGTGGCCATCCTCGAAAAAAAGGGCATTACCAAGTACCGATTCGCTCAATTGCTCGGAAAACACACCTCTCATATCTCCGTTTTCGTCCGGGATGATTACAACCCGACTTTTTCAACCTTGGTCATGTGGGCTGAAGTGCTTGACTGCAAAGTCTCAGACTTCATTGAGGAATAGGAGAGTTCAATGAGAGTATTTGTAATCAGCTCGGTTAGGAATGCCAGTCCGGTACTACGATCTCGGTTGGAAGAATATTCGGCTCACCTAACAGAGAACGGCCATGAAGTTTATCTGCCCCATCGGGATACGCGCCAAGACGTTTCTAGTCTTCAAATTGTAGTCCAAAACAGAAAAAGTATTGAAGCGGCGGATGAAGTTCACCTCTTTTATTGTCCCGATAGTCAAGGCTCCCATTTTGAGCTTGGGCTTGCCTTTGCGATGAATAAGAGAGTCAAGGTCATTGAAAATGTTGAATATCCAGAAGGAAAGTCATTTGCTAGAATGGTGGACGAATGGCAAGCATCAAGTGATTGACAAGAGAAGAGCCCAATTGTCTGCTACCACGTGCCTAGAACGTTGGCACTTAGATCGCATAAAATGCAGAGCTTTTTCACCACGTTCTCACCTACAGTTTTTTACAAGTCACGGCATGTCATCTGCGGACATCTTCACGCTCCCGCCTATGCCACTTCTCATCAGCGAGCTAAGCGTCAAAGTTCGCTCTCATGGGCGAGCCGCAAAAACATGTTCACACCTACCAGGCAAGACAGCCCGAAGACACTGTCCTGTACGAGGTCCTTGCAGAGCACATCGAGACCTTCATCGCGCAAAGAGAAGCCGACGGCAAGGGACTTCCGGAATTTGTCATCAAAGAGCTTAGAGGCTATCTGCGCTGTGGGGTTCTTCAATACGGTTTTCTGCGTACAAAATGCAAGGCGTGTGACTTTGAGCGGGCGGTGCCGTTGGACTGTAACTCATACTACGCCTCCTTGCTCATTGTGTGGAAGATACTGTCATTCAGCGGTTCATACAAGTACCGCCCGACATCGTCATAACGATATGCTTTTAGTTTACCAGTCTTGCGCAATCTATAAATCTTCGATCGATCGACGCCGTACTTTTCGCATAATTGTCGAATAGTATAACGTCCAATACGTTGGAGTCGTGTCAGCCTACTGGCGATGCCATATGCTCGTCTTGTTTTTTGCACTCGGCGACCATCAAATGTCTTGCCTGTTCCCGAGAGAAATCCATTCTGATTTAGTATTTCTGCCACTTCTCCGTCTGTGTGGTCATCTAGGAGTCGATCAATTTCCTTGAGGACCTCCGGGCTATGGCGCATTTCTTCGCACGCTGATCTTGGTCTCGGGAGCGAGTGCTCCTCGGGTGCGCCGCCGATAAAACGAATTTGGATCTTAATTTCGTTCTCACCTTTCGTCAATGTCACATCGCTGATGAGTAGTCGGATCATACGCTTGCGGTCTTTGTCTTCGGTGGTCGGGCTATGCCAGAGCTTGGGAAAATCGTTGACGAGATTCAGGACTCGCAGCCTTTGTTCCTCGGTTATTTTGGTCTGATCTTCTGCCTTTCGACGTTCATAATCCTCCGCCGTATCCCGATAAGATCTTATTTTGTTGTTCCAATCGGATTCGAGCTCATCTGCAACAAGCCGATTATTAGGATCAATCGCCATATAGCGTTTTTTCGCTGTCTCCATTTCGTATCGTGAATTTTCGACATGCTGGTAGCGAATGTGATTGGTTTCTTCAAATTTCGCAAGTAGTTCGTTTTGCACCGCAAGTGCCACGTCAATAGTCGCGGGTGACATGCGTTGTGAGAGAATTTCGCCGATCAATATATCGACACTGTGGCCAGGCACGGTATGACAGTGTTTGTTATCGTTTCTTACTTTGCAAACATAGTCCGGGCTCGCGAGTTTGCCGCGCCGGGTATGGTACCGAACAGTCATCTTCTGACCACAGCGACCACACACGGCGAGTCCTTGCAATAAAGCCGGACCCTCACGGGGCGTGCATCGGCGATTATTGTCGCGGTCGGGGGCATTTTCGGTTAGGCGCGTCAAAATTTCCGCGTGTTCGTCCCAGGAAATATAGCCGGCATGTGAATCCTTTTTGAACGCTTTCCACTGTTCCTGCTCGACAAATTTTACCAGCGGACGCGCATCGAGTCCGCGAGGAATTTGTTGTCTTACACCATAAGCGTAAGCCCCGGCGTAGCGCGGATTGTGTAAGATTTGACTGGCCCGGCTTGGATTGAGGCGACTGAATACGAGTTCGCCTTTTTTGGGGCCGCTAAACATTCTTTTGGGAAAGGTCAGGCCTTGGCGCGCAAATTCAGTTACCGTGCCTCCCGCAGTCCCTACGCGCCGAAAGGTCTCAAAAAATAGTTGGATGGAGCTTTGGACTCTCTTGTCCGGGTCTTTGACTATTTTGCTGTGCGCGTCATAAACGTATCCGACCGGCAGCCTGAGTCGAAGTTCAGCTCGCTTCGCTTTGTTAAGCATACCGCCAAATAATCGCGCCCTGATTAGGTGTAACTCAGCTTCCGACATTGTACCCTTGAGACCCAACAGCAGACGATCGTTGAAGTTTGAGGGATTATAGATACCTTCTTCATCAAGAATCAAAGTGCCCGAAAATGAGCATATCTCCAGCAAACGATGCCAGTCGCTTGAGTTGCGTGCCAATCGCGAAACCTCAAGTCCCATCACAATCCCGGCACGACCAAGGCTCACGTCCGTGACGAGAGACCTAAATCCATCGCGAGTCGTCGACGCCCCCGACTCGCCGAGATCGCAATCGATCACCTTGATCTGTTCGTCGCTCCAGCCGAGCGCGGTAGCTCGACGCCTCAAATCGTACTGGCGTCTGGTACTCTCGGTATTCTCGACTACCTGCCGAATTGTTGACTGACGTACATACAAATACGCATTCCTGCTGAGATGTTGTGGGGTAATTTTACCGGTCGCTTCCATTTTTTATCATGCTCCTTCGACAAACCGTAAAGCCATTTGAGTCAATACATTCTTTAATTGATAATCCACATCGGTACGCACGTCCCTGCGCGGCGGAACTCGTGGTACTGGAACTGGGACGGGCGTCGTAATTTGCAATTTCGTACATGTCTTTGCCCAAGCTAAAAGCCCCCGACTGCCCAAAACGCTGGCGCCATAAGAGTTCATCATCTCGGTTCTCCGGGTTGGTGTAATGGCGTTGGCCCGCATATTTTCATAAAGTTGTTTGACAGCAGATCCGTCGAGCACATCCTCAGCGACTTGGCGTGGTGGTAGACGTTTTTTTTTGAGCCGCCAAAGCGCGATCGATACTTCGCTGGTGAATTGTTACTGAAAATTTTTTCTGCACCATATCCGCAAGCGCAGTCAAACCGATGCCACTGTCTTTGGCGAGTTGATCTTCGATAAATACCATAATTTCGGCGGTAAGCTTGTGGCGGTTTTTGGGGCCAGTCTTTTTCGGCGCAAGCCCTAAAACGCCATCTCGCTCAAGAGCATCTTTCGCCTGGTAAAACGTCGGGCGTGACATACCGAAGGCTGTCGAAGCGTCGCTGATTGATTTGCCATCGTGCGTTACTTGTCTGACCATCTCGTATTTGACTTGCACTAAATCGTACGGATCAAAGAACGAATTGGACTGAAATATTGGTTCTTTGATTTTATTCGGCTGCCGGTTGAGCGCGCCGTGTTCCTTTAGCAGCCGATTTTTTTCGCTTCGTGTCATCATTCAAATCCCCATCAATTTATATGTAAGGCCAATTATGTCTACTCTCAGCGGCGATGTCAACCGAATTCTGAGTGACGCGCCTTATTAAAAAGGATTAATCGCCGATATAAGCCATCAGGTGAGCGTCGCCGCTCGAGATATCTTGACATAATTAGACTTACACTATGGCGTAATTCCCCTTACACACACTCCGACCTCCCACTTGTATCGCCTAAGGAAATCGCAGCGACCAAATCAGCTAAACGCAAAAGTTCTTCGACCCTAAAGTGTGATCGCCCTTGAGAGAACCGCAAAAACGGATCCATTTCCGAAGCGTCTGTCCACTCAAGGGGAACACAGATTCCAACGCCGTGTTCATCGATAAATTCAACGCATGCCTTTTTCCAGCTATTGCGAAATCCAACGAGTTCAAATTCTTTATCAAACAGGGGATGAAATGGGTGGGTGACTCTAAGTCGTCGCCTCAGTGTGGACACAAAGGGTGCAGTTCGCTGCCCTTTCTTTTTCCTGCAAAGGCCGTGGGTTTTGTCCATCGTGCTGCGGCAAGAGAATGTCTGAAAAAGCCTATCACCTGATCGATGACGTTCTTCCCGAAGCTCCTTA
>Ga0222674_1000091_pt1 | contig 53520 bp, 46 predicted proteins | sample AntAcemetagen866_FD_179804 | JGI IMG/M metagenome (GOLD analysis project Ga0222674, IMG submission 179804) | Saline water microbial communities from Ace Lake, Antarctica - #866 | ecosystem: Environmental > Aquatic > Non-marine Saline and Alkaline > Saline | place: Antarctica: Ace Lake...
ACTTACCGGCTCAATGCTCTCGGTGCCGATTTCTCAGGTGTTAGAGCGAAAATTGGCTTTTATGTTTATGAAAAAGCTGGGTTGATGAGCTCTACGGTCGAGCATGCAGCAGTATATTTAAATGAAAAATATCAGGGCCTCTATGCTCTCATTGAGTATGTAAACGAAGACTTTGTTTCGGCTAGAGGAGAGAGTGTTCAGACGATGTATAAAGCAAATTTAGGTAATGCCACCTTCGGTAAGGAGTTGCTTAGAGACCTAGAAAATGGCTTTAAAACCCGTGTAGGTCCGAAAACCTCAGTAGATTTGACGCGTCTTATAGAGCTTCTTAATAGTCCCCGAACTACCGAAACAGAACAAAAAGTTGCTGAGCTATTAAATATAGATCTTTATTTAAAATACCTAGCTGCGTCTATCTATCTACATAACTGGGACGCGTTTAAGAATAATTTTTTCCTCTATAGAAATCGTCAAGAAAAAGCATTCAGCTTTATCCCCTGGGATTTAGATCATATTTTTGAATCTATAGAGGAAAGCCCCTACATTCCCAACAAAACTATTTGGGCCGATTGGACTCTAGCCAACTGGATTCTTCAGAGTCCAACTTACAGGCGGCAATACCTTGAGATTTTTGAAACATTTCTCAATCAAACCCTCCCGACTGATGAGTATGTGGAGTACGTTTCCAATGAATTTGATACTATCGCAGAAGCTTATAATCATGATAGAGTTCTCACAGCAGATAATAGGAAATTGTCCGAACAAAAAGAAACCTTGATTTCAGCTATAGAAGATTGGCATGCTGCCATTCAGTCTGACTTAAAGGAACTGATTACAAGTAAATAAAAAACAGGGAGTTTTTTATGAAACGATACGTCATATGTTCTATATTCGTCATAGGTCTAGTATTTATCGCCTGTGAGGCCTACGAGAAAATCTCTAAAGATGGGGTCGTCGATACCCATAATCAAAGTGTATTTCAGATTTACTCTGGTCGCTATTGCCAGATGAAAGACGAAAATGGTGATGAAATCGCCACAAATTGCGAGCGTCTCGCCTCCTTTGTAAATCCTGAGTCTGAATCTTGTCAAAATGAAAGGTATAGCGCCAAGCAAGCTTCCTTTCCTGGGCAACAGCGTCGGATTCGCCTATGCCGAGACCTTAGTAACCCTGATAGAAAAAACCAAGAATCCATCCGGATGCTAGTATTTGCTGATACGGGAAGTGGGCAAAACCCTAGTAAAGGTTACGGCCAAGCTGAAGTCGCTCATGCTATGCAGAAAGTCTGTCCATCGAGAAAGCTAAGTCCTGACGATCCTAACGCTTGTGACTTCGCTTTAGTATCAGGTGATTTAATCTATCCCTCTGGTGTTCGGGACGTTTGGGATGGGGCTTTCGATAGCAAGTTTGAAGATATGTATCAAAGTTTCGGTGAGTTCGACTTTTACGTTGTCCCTGGTAATCACGACTATCAAGGTAGTGTCTTAGCAGAAATTGAATATTCTTGGTTTAGTGACCGTTGGCGGATGTTAGATCGGCATTATGCGATTCCAGATCTTCCTGAATGGCTCGATATCTACGGCCTCGACTCTAATGCGATCATCGGCTTGGAACGGGCAAATGCAACGACTTTTGAGCAGGTCGCAGCAATTAAAAATAAAATTTGTCAGAACGATAGCTGGAAAATATTATTTGCTCATCACCCCAGTCATTCCCACGGTAATCATGGGTCAGATGAATTTATGGCAGAAACCCTTACCGATATCTGGAATGAATGTCCTTTTGACCTTTATCTTTCTGGACACGATCATCATCAAGAGCATGTCCACAACAACCTCTATGACTCAGTTGTTCAAGGTGCTGGCGGTGCTAAAATAAAACCTGTGACGCTCTTTCCCGGAGAAGTTATGAGTGGAAACCCCGATTTAGCTAAAGAAAATTACATTCAAAGATATGCCAAGTCTGCTCATGGTTTTGCTGTGGTAGATGTAAATCCTGACGAACTAAATATGTATTTTTTCGATACCGATGTTTGGGATTATCAACAAGGTGAATTTCAAAAACCAATTTTATTTGATGATTATGTTTATCATTGCCGATGGGAAAAAGGCAGTGAAGATGGATGTGTACCAGTATCTGCAGACAATGATATGTGGCTTCAAAACTGATGGGAGTTTATATGAAAGCACTTATATTTGTTTTTTTATTAGTAGGGTGTAAACAAGCGCCAAACCAATCAACCAACACCCTCGATTCTGTTAAGCAACAAACTACCGAGGATGGTGGAATTCTGATCCAATCAGACAAAAAGGGCTCTAATGAAATTTCAGTTTCTAAAGAAACCATCAGAGATGATGAGCATTTCTGTGGTCAAAAGGTATCTGGACGAATACCTAACTTGATATTAGAAGTAAAAATTCTAAGTGGGGTTAATGTTCATGCTGCAAAAAAATCGACTCTATGGTTTTGGCTTAAAGAAAAAATAACTAAGAATAAAGCTGATGGCGTTCACGAAACCGCTTACTTCATTTTTGATCAACAGTCTTACGACCAGTTTAGTAAGTTTAGTAGTGAGCAACGTTCGAATATTAAACATTTAAAGGTTAGCCACGATACCTTTAGTATCAGCGACCTGAACCTAGGGTGCACAGCCAAAGAGGGTGTTTATTCAAGGTTGAGTTTGTTGGTGGATATTCAAGCGCATGTTGGTGAGTAGTGGCCAAACCCGGCAATTTGAGAGTTATTGGGAATTAAGAGGGCTTATCAAAGACGTGTCTTGATTGTGCAGCTTATTCAGTTACATTATTTTAGGGCGATGTATGAAGCTTTTACAAAGCAATGAAAAAACTGCCTATTTGACCTTCACTGATAAAGTCATTTTAAATTCGGCTAGTACTTCCTCTGAGTCTACATTTGAAACGCACTTAACCGAAACTTGACAACTTTGAGGTATTCCTTTTTCTAACGCCCCTTTTTCGATCAATCCACGAACTTTCGAGACATCTTGACAAACGAAATATGCTGATGAAACAACTTTTTTATTGAACTCCGCATGCATATCCTTAAATAAAACTGACGATTTAATGTTTGTTTCTCTAGTAGCTGCATATGCCGCTAAAGAGCCTGCAATATCGGCACCGGATGTTAGAGCCCCTAAAAACATAGACCCATAGGGATTTCGGTTTCTGTAGCCAAAAGGAATTTTTACAACACATCGTTTATTTGTTAGTTCATGAACGCTAGCCCCGATAAATAAGACACTAGGACACTTAAGCAAGGAGATTGATTTTAAAATAAGGGTATTCTTTATGTCCATTTCGATTTGCTCCATCAAAAGTTAAGTCTAAATCAAGGTACATTCTTCCCCGAATAACCGTAGTGAACTGGATATTATATGGATGCTATTTAAGTTTCACTCCCCAGTTGCCTAAGCTTAGTGACACCTGAGTAGGAACTAAAAACAACACTCAACGAAATCAGTTTTCCACTTCTTCGACAATAGCTGCAGGGTCGGATTCATCAAGGGAAAGAACGTATCCCATGATTGCTGTCAACATAAGGATTACGACAATAATACGCATGATTGATTTATTTTTATTATTCGACATGGTGGAATCTCCTCGTTAGAGAAATTTTTATACACTTACTTAGTTAAAAGATACAGACGAAATCGAGAATAGGGTTTAGTTTGTTCTGCCATTCGCTGAAAAAAAACGACTAAAACTTACCGACTGCCGCAAGGCCAAAGACCAAGACTTCACTTTGATAATACCCTGGCCGATCTCCCGAGGCTTTGATCTCTCGACGTCCAATGCTGCGGTAAATAGTGGGGTTTAGATTTAGGTTGTTACACATGGCGTACTCAGATCCTATCGACATAACTTTTTGAGTGACATTATTGATTCCACCAAAATCAGCACCAATACGGTATTGATCACTCTGACCATTGAAAAAACCATCGCCCCATGGGCTAGGTCTGTAAGCATATCCAGCTAATACTTTTAGGTTCGGCATAACTTGATAGCCAAACTGGATTGCTCGATCAATGGAGTCACGAAGATCTGATTGTGCATTCTGAGATGTGACGCCTTCTTGAAATACCTTTTTCCCTTGAGTCCAACGGTAATAATTCATATGCACCGATACACTGTATTTTAAATAATCTATTCCTAGGCCCAAAAAAATCTTTGTTGGTTCATAACCCGCTATGGTTGGGGAAGTATAGGTATCTGATAAAGCCGATTTTTGGCTGCCTTGATAGTGTTTCTCTCTAGCTGGTCTGTAACTTATTGCTGTCGAAATAGTATTGTACTGGTAGTTCACACCAAATACCGGAATATAAAACTGATTGTAAGCATCTAACTTAACCAGAGTTACATCATCTCCCGTAAGCGTAGCGTACAGCTTCTTTCGCTCTGATCTTCTTATAACAGAAACTCCCAAACTCAACTCTGGTAGTAGGCTGTAACTTGCACCAATGCCCAAATCATAGTTGTCGCTCTCTTGCTCAATATAAAGCGCCTCGTAGTTCCCTGCGATTCGTCTAGGCACTCCGTCGATACTTTGTTTGCCTCGGCTCCAGGGGAAGTAGATAAACCCGAGGTGCAAAGTGTTATCAAGTATCGCTCCGGCATAACCTAAATTTGCTACTGGGGTCATGACATCGACTTTTACCTGATCAAAGTCGGGGTGTTCGTATGCTAACTCAGCTTTTAAATAGCCAAGTTCCAAGTATATTTCATGACCGGGGTGTGAGAAGGAAAGATTCGCGGGGTTATATAAAACAGCAGAACCGTTCCGAGAGTTTAGGCTCGATTCGAGGCCGATGCTTTTACTTTCAGACCCAGCAGGGAAAAACTGTGCCAATGCATCAGAGCTACTGAAGCCGAACAACAAAAAAACTACCAACATAAACTGATAAATATATTTCATATTATTCACAGTGATTTTTCGAACCCTCTATTAATAGGTCCTTACATAGTTTGAAATTGATATCTACTAACGCACCATAATATCCCATAGTAGGGTCTTTTAACTCCCTACGAGCAGTTTTGCTGATCAAAACCAAGTCTTTAGTCACCGCATTAAAATAGTAGATCGTTTTAGCTTGTAGGTTCGCTAAAGTATCTAGATAGGGGACCGTATTGGGATCAATCACGATGCTATCAACGAGCCTAAAATATTCAATCTTGATTCCGAAATCAATCCTAGGTGTTTTATTATCTTCGGCGAGTTTTTTTAAACGCTCTGGTTCTTCCTCTATCGTTGCTCTGACTTCTAATTCAAGTAGTCTTGAGGGAGTCAGGTGAGTTTTGCTACACTCGACATCAGCCGCGCTGTATTTGATCATTTTATAAGGACCATGTGAGGTATCCAGATTTAATAAGTCTTTTCTTGAAACACCAGGAGAAGCTCCTAGTGGGAACGAAGTGAGTTGATTATCTCTGTCTTTAAAGCAATAGGTTGCTCCTTCGCTCCGCTCTTCGTTACTATATAAACGGATGCGATCAATACACGTAAATTGTTTAGGACAGTTCTTGGGGTTAAGTTTACGATCATAAACGAGAGTTCCACTGTCGAACGTCTCTTTAAATAAGCTATCTGAATTGACTTCCTTAACAGAAGATACTAAGTGCTGGCTGTATTGTGCGTGTTTGCCATCTCCGTAATTTTGCTCCGCAGTCAGTTCGATCTTCATATCCAAAAGTCTATTGACTGTGTGCTTAATACCTACGTGTTTATATACCCAAAAGTTTTTATCTTCATAAAACGACGACGTCTTGGGTTCTATCTCTTGCCCATGCTCCTCGCCGTAGATGAGCTTCATACTTAACGGATCAATGTGGCCTTCAAATGTAGATTTAAAAATAAGCTGATCAGGTGAGATGGTAATATTTTCTTCAAGAGGGTCATCTTTTGGATCAACGATCTCAGGATCTGTTTTGGGTGTCTCCTGCCCACCGACTCCGAGCCCAAAAGTTTTTTTCGAACTATCATAATACGGACCATTGTCGACACCGCAGGACGAAGCTGCAACAAGAACAAAAATCACAATGTAGTGACAGTTATTGTACCAAAGAGTTTTCATAATAAAGCCTCATTCTGCTGATATCTAGACCTTTTAAAACTTTTTTAGCGATGTTGTGCAGGCCACGGTCAGGAATTTCTTTTTCCTCAAGAACAAGAACTTTTACTCGGTGATCAGGTAGTTCAAAAGCAATAGTCAGCGCGTTACGTTTTTTTATACCATCAAAAATGCCATCGGCTTCGTCAAAGATAATATCGGTGCCGTTGTCGGTTTGATAGCTTTTCATAGTCGAAGTGAAGCGGGTAGACCCTACCGATGCACTTATGTCCATGCGGTAGCTTAGTTCTTCGATTCCGTTATTATTAGTGATAGGAGATATAGGAGTTATCACCGTATGTTTTGGTAGTTTATATCCAAAGTTCTTGTAACCACTTGGATCACTATGAGCTAGACGAAGTATTTCTCTGAACGAAAAGTTATTTCTTTTCAGAGTAAGTGAATAAACGCCGAAGTAGTAAAAATCGGTTCCACTAGATTTTAAGTCAGTATGGTTTATCACTTTAATGAACTTCGAAGGGCTATTTTCTCCCTGCCAGCCACATTCTGTTTTTAACAGATGGCTTAGTTCTTTACGCTGGCATAGTACGTCTTGAATTGCCGCAAACTTTGGATGGTGACCGTTAGCTAATTCGGCACATACTTGGGTCATAGTTTCGGGTAACTCGGTTACCTTTGCAAAACAGCTGGACGCGCTTTCTTTTGCTGTAACTTGCTCTTCTTTCTTCTTTGCTCGACGTTGCTCAACATCTCGATTTCGGCCTGTAGAGCTTTTGCTGCCACAACCCCAATGCGCGAACATGATCGAGAATAATATCGTAAGTCTATTTTTTGTTATTTTCATGGCAGTAGCTCCTACCCCTATTTTCTCTTAATTCAAACTATCTAATATTTCTTTGGTTTTTAACATCATTTAATTGAAAAGTCATCAATATTTATTTTAAATTAACACGGTTTGACTTTATATTTACCCAATGAAATCAAGGAGTTTTCTTCACTTAAAGGGTCCAATCCATAGAAATATATGGAGAATGGTTAATCTAGCTGATATAGGGCAGGTAGTCATTATCAGGAGGATATATAGAGATGGTGCAATCTGAAGGCCAATTAGCTCAGTATTTTGATCACACTGCATTAAAACCCGAAACCACTACCGCTCAGATAGAGAAACTATGCAAAGAGGCGATAAAACATCAGTTTTATGGGGTATGCGTAAATAGCTGCCATATAGAGAAGGCTGTGGAGCTACTGTCAGGGACCGAAGTAGTGCCGCTAAGCGTCGTCGGTTTCCCCCTAGGCGCTATGAGCACAGACTCAAAGAAGTATGAGACGTCGTGGTGTATTGATCGTGGGGCTCTCGAAATTGACACGGTCGTCAATCTGGGAGCTTACTTTGATCAAGATGAAAAGCTTGTCCGGCAGGATATTGCTTCTGTAGTAGCGGCGGCAGCTGATATTCCGGTGAAAGTTATCTTAGAAACTTCACACTTAAACTCTGAACAAATTATTGAACTTAGCAAATGGTCCTGCTTAGAAGGTGCTAAATTTGTAAAAACCTCTACTGGCTTTGGAGCGCGTGGAGCATCTGTGCAGGATATTGAATGCATGCGATCGGCTTTAGAGGCAGTTAACTGTCAGGACACGGTCGGTATTAAAGCCTCTGGCGGGATACGCGACCTTGCTAGTACTCTCGCTCTAATTAAAGCCGGAGCGACTAGGATCGGAGCTAGTGCATCTGTAGATATTTTAAGAGAATTTACCGCTAAGTAAATATTTCCTAGCTAAGGTTTATATTTTCCAACCGATAACAAGATTGAACCTTTAAGTATCGGTTGGTTGATGCGTTTTCTACTATTTACATATTTTATATTGTACGGTTTTTCGGAACCGTTATTAGCAAATGACGATAGTTTGTCTTTAAATTTATCCTACTTTTACTATTCGCATACAGAGAGTACTCCAGAAGTAACAAGAGACTCTTCAGGAGTATTGCAGACTGGCGAGAACAAATTTAAGCGGGTCTATTCTATTCTGTCCTTTTCTAGCTATTACAAGGTTCTTCCTTACCTAGGTCTAGGTTTAGAAGGTGTTGAAGGAACTCGTACGACTGTTCTTAGAACCACAGTAAACTCTCAAGTCACGACAGAAGTAACTAAAACCAGATGGAAGCTTCTAGGTCCTTCCATAGGCTACGATTCGGCCAATGGAGTATCTTTTGGAGTAAGTTATTTCCCTTATAACAGTCGTGAAACTAGCTTCAAACTCGATGATGGTGACCATTACTCGGTCCTCTATGATAAAGGCTTAGCCTGGGCTGCGCACTTAGGTTACGGCTTTAAGTTTACGAACCTTTACTTTGGTCCACGTGTTCAGTTTATACATATAGACTACAAAAGAGTCCGAGCCTCCGGACAGGAAAGCGAAGAGTTGAACTTGTCCGAAGCCGATGACTTTATCGTTCCATCTCTAAGCTTCTGGTGGAAAATCTAACATAACAGCTGTCCAAGCCTTCGACAATTCAGAGCAAACAGCTAAAAAGTAGTCACTTCTAACCTAAAACTAACCATAACCAACTGTTATTTCTTACTTCTCTTTCGGCAATGATTTTGCACTTAAAGCGTGGATCAAACCTCAATAGGAGATAATATGATCAAGCCTAGCTACCCCTTAGCATTAGCAATCACCTTTATAGCAGCTACATCTTGTACCAACTCTTCATTTACTGGTACTTCAAAAAAACCACAAGAAAAACAAAGTCGAGACTCGAATCCACGAAACACTCAGGAAACACCTATCAATCAAACTCAAACAATCACGCCTAATAATAGGGTAATAGCACCATACAATGAAACACAAGATGAGTCAGAAGTGACAGAAACCACACCTGTTATCGACACAACGATTGCTACTAATAGTTACCCAGAAACACAGACAATCTACACTTCAACTGGGTCCATAAAGTTCAATGCAGTTCTTTTTACAAATATGGAACACAAACGACATGCTACCGATGCAGGAACCTATGCTGTCCTAAAGGATTCATCAGATAACTTAGTAGGAGCAGGGAAAATAACATACACAGCGGCAACGAACGGGAAAAACGTTGGTGGCTTAGCTTATCCAGTAACCCAACTAAATATCAACCTCACTAAAATTAATTCTGAAGCTCAATCTGGTAGCGGAAAACTTTCTATTTGTCAGATTCAAAATACGACATCTTATGAATGTGAAAAAAAACAAGATAACTCCGAAAGACCAGTTAACTGGTACGACAAAGAAGTCAGTTATAAGATCACCAACAACGATATTGTTATCAATAACACCGCAGGAATTATTGGAAACGGCCCTGGGGTTGCGGGGGGGCTGTCTTTTGCACATCCAGTCGCGTTCGTTGCTGTAGGAGCCAAGGTTCAGCAGTATTCAGACTTTTCTTCTCCCATAACTCTAGATCTAAATAAAAATAATAAGATAGACTTAATCAGTGTAAATGATTCACCTAAAGCTGTGTACTTCGATCACAACGGTGACGGTAAGAAGCATCTATCTGGATGGGTAGCAAAAGAAGATGGACTCCTAGCTTTAGATATCGACGGGAATCAAAAGATTACCAGTGGTCTAGAGCTTTTCGGTGAACACTCTCATATAGAGATTAAATCAAAAGATAAGTCTAAGAAAATCAAAAACTTTAACAACGGCTTCCTAGCCCTTGCACAATATGATGATAATCAAGATGGGAAAATCGATAAAAAAGATTCGATTTACAGACTACTAAAAGTCTGGCGAGACAAAAACAACAATGGAATAGGTGAGAAAAACGAATTAGTTAGTCTTAAAAACTTAAAAATTAGATCTGTGAATCTAAAATATCAAAAGAACCTAAACCAAACATCTAAGTCATACGTCGTATCAAAAGATAACGAAATCCGATTGATCGGAGACTATACCGATACTACTGGTATTAAGCACAAGTTAGCAGATGTTTGGTTTAAGGCAGACTTTAAAAACTCTTTAAGTACTAAATAGATTTTATGGAGCAAAGAATGAAAATATTACAGACCTTATCTATCATGGTTTTCGTCCTTTCGTTAAGCGCGTGTGGTGTCACAGGCTATGAATCGGGGGTTGAACAAGGTGCAGTATTGACGAGCATTGACTTAACAGAGTCGGGCTCTGAAATTAGTTCATCAGAAGCTCTGAAGGAACTAAATGAATACTGCTTAAACCAAGACTCAATTTTAAAAATGAAAAACTATGCCTTTAATGCTGGCTACGCAGAACACTTCGAAGGGTCAGGATATAGTGGGTTCTTAGCTTCTAAAGCAGAAACCGAAGATAAATGCATCGCTCCAACTAACAACGGTGAAATGTATAGTCAGAATGGTATGGGAATGTATCCCCCGAGTTCCGATTCTTGTCTAAACGATATCTATAAGAGTACCTGCGATGTATTAATTCAAAGCCTAGAAGGGGTAGGGGGCTATGCTTCTGTTCGTAGTAAGACTAATACTTCCGCATCTGGGGTCGCCGCTGGTATTACCGTTAACCAAGAGAACTGCCTAACTTTCGATCTAACAGAATCTAGAAGAGGTTACGCAGCGACGGTAGCATTCTGCGGGGACGCGTTTATTAGTACGGCAACTGCATCCGACGGCGTGAGCCAAGATAATAAAATGGCTCTTTATTTATATAGATAACATCAAGTGTAGAAGAAGCTACGACTTAATCTAAATAGCCTCTCTTCTGCTGGTCTTTTTCGATAGATCTAAATAATGCACCAAAATTTCCCTCACCAAATGACAGGTGATTCTTTCTTTGAATAATTTCAATAAAAATAGGTCCGATAATATTTTTAGTGAAAATTTGTAGAAGATAACCCTCTTCATCGCCATCAACCAGTATATTATATTTTTGTAACTCTTTTTGATCTTCGGTAACACCTGGAACCCGGTCAAATACCTCGTCATAATATTCATCATCGATATCTAACGTCTCAATTTTCGTATTACTTAGCTTAGCTAAAGAACTCACAATATCATTTGTACTAAAAGCGATATGCTGAACCCCAGGTCCATTATATTCTTCCAAGTATTCATTAATCTGCGATTTTGCATCGCTTGCTTCGTTGATAGGTATACAAAATTTCCCACAAGGAGATCTCAATGCATAAGAAGTTAAACCCGTCTTGACGCCACGAATATCAAAATACCTTACTTCTTCAAACCCAAAAATATTCTTATAAAAATCGGACCATTGAGTCATAGTCCCACTGTGGACATTATTAGTAAGGTGATCGATAAACTCGAACCCTTTCGAGTCGACTTCGATAGGTTTCGAATGCGGAGAAAAACCAAGTTTGCCGTAACGATCGCTATCTCCATAATTATCAATAAAATAAATCAAGCTATCACCAATACCCATGATGGCGGGGATATCTGAACCGTCAGAGTTTTTATAGTCGCATTTACTAGCTGCCTTAGCACCGCGTTCAATTGCTTTTTCAAAAGCCACTTTAGCGTTTTTGACTCGCCAACCCATTGAACACAAGCTAGGCCCATGCTTCTGACTAAAAGTTTCTGCAAAACTACCTTTTTCTTTATTAACTAGGAAGTGAATATCGCCTTGATTGAAGTAATCAATCTTCATCGATTTGTGTTGTAGTTTTTTAGAAAAACCGAAGGCTAGAAACAAATCCTCAAGTGCCTGAGAATCAGGAGATGTGAACTCCGCAAATTCAATACCGTCAAGACCCAGATCATTTGATGCCATAAGATACCTCTCTGTAGGTTTAATTCAGCAGAGAATCTACCTCAGAACGCCATCCTTTTCAATGGTCCTATTTTTCATCTAATCGTACAGACCTAGAAACAATAAGTTTATCGTCAGAGTTGTAACCATATATCCTAATATAATCCTGATTAGAAATATCAATTGAGGTGCTTGTCGCAAAAATCGCACGACTATTCTTAGCTCCTAAATTGTCAAGAACACCTCTCTCCTTAGCGCAATAAACTGCCTGGCCACTAGCAACCTTACAGTACTCAACCCTCACAACAGACTCCTCAGTCGACGCAGCGAGGTTATAGGTGCCGTTTTCACTATCAATAATAGCTAGGTTAGCAACCTTAGATGCCGCTGAGTCTATCGTGGTTGCTTCCAATTTCGTTTGATACTCTGTGTCAGAACTTCGTATGCCGGCATGATGCGCTAAATAAACTAACCCTAGCTTCGCAAACCTGACACTCAATGATAAGTTATTCACCTTTGCTGAGGTATCACCAGGAGTATGGATAGAAGAGTTGTAATTATGTGGGTCTTCAAAAGGAAATGATGCTGCGAAGCCTTGATCATGCCACGCTTTGAAATCAGAAGTTCCAGCAGTTAGCGTCTTCTCAATATAATCACCACCCAAATAGGTCTTCAGAAGCTCTTTGAGCGACCTAGTCAGGCTAACGCTGGTATTAGTACTAACCAGATGTATAGTTTGATCTTCGGAATCTTGACTCCAAGAATTCATATCGAACTGCATCATAGCAGTAACTTTTTTCCCCTCGGACTTATAATTCGCAGCAATATCTTTACTTCCCACTAATCCAACTTCTTCTGCCGCATAAAAATGAAACTCAACAGTTCTGGCAAACTCAATCTGATTTGTTGCTAAAACCCTTAAAACCTCGATCAAGGTTGAGACTCCACTTGCGTTGTCATCGGCCCCAGGAGCTGCGCTGGTATAGCTAATACTATCCAAATGAGCTCCTAAAATTACGATTTCTTCGGGATTTTGTGACCCTGTAACCTTTAAGATAATACTTTGTTGAGAGGTGGTCGGATGATCTACGTACTCTAATGAAAGAGCAATCTGGTTTTGATGAGCTGCTTCTAATAGAGTTGCAATTTCAGCGGGAGCTTGGATACCTGAAGTCGAACTATGACGACGTGACCCTAAATTCTCTAACGTAGTTACGTTACTCTCAATATTACTCTTAGTAACATTAGCTAAAAGACTTTGAGCATCACTCAGTAAAATCGTTTCGTGATAAATAGGTTCAAAAATAGTAGCCGGAGAGGAAGACAACCTCAAATTAAGGTCAATAACCTCCATCCTACCGCAATGTAAACCTTCTCCGCCATGAGCATACATAGCTAATCGATCGAGCTCTAGAGACGTGTCATAGTGAATAAGTGCATATCCTGGTTGTTGAAATTTTGCTGGTTGGTAAGCTATTATTTGGTCTTTAAACTCTTCTTCAACGAGGTGAGAAAACCCAAGGTCTAAAGTTACCATAACCAACTTTTGATCTTTTATAACATCTCTAAACTCAAACATATATTGACCATATCGCCAAAATACCGAACCCACATTACCTGTATCTCTCGAACATGAAAGTAAGAAACACCACAAAATAATACCAATATAATATCTCATTGCTCTATAACCTCCCATTTAGAAGCCTGCCAGTCATGGGTTACATCCCAAGTAGCAGGAATCCTGTTTGAAAAAACATCTTCATCACCTGAGTCCCCATCATTTGATAAAAGACCGCAAGCTGAGAAAGCGCTAAGAATAAAGAAGTATGTGAGTATTTTTTTAAAAACCACAAATTCATTCCTTTACTAAAAACGCTTCCCGTCTAATCATAATATCATTTTTCCTAAAAAACCTCCGATATAAAAGCATGGTTAAACGTGTACTAACATACTTATCTCTATTTTTAATAACCTCTTGCGGTAACGGGCTATCCCTTACTACTAAGCAAGAAATAGAGGTCGTTATATACGGAGTCAACACCGCTCCCGAGTCCGCCACGGGAACCCAGTCGCCACAATTTTACGAACTACAATTTGTAAACTTAGTCCTAATAACTTCAGATGCAGAGCCCGTCACGTTTACTCCAACTACTACTGAAACCTACAAAGTTATCAATCGACCTCAAATTGTATATGCTGAAAGTGTCAGTGATTACGAAGGTACAGAATTCTCATCGGCTGCAGCAACATTTACCGAAACTGTTACCGTCGGCGGTAAATACAGCACCGACTACTCCTTAACATTAACTAACCCTGTTTTTGATGTCGCAAAATCCTTTTCCGTAGAGACGGGTAAAGGGCTAAAAATGACTGTGTTAGTCAATTGGAAAAATACCGTCATCCGAGACGAAACCGCTGGAACCGAAGAAATTCAACAACCAGAATTCTCCGTAGATATCGACTCAAATTAATTACCTTGCAAAATATTTATATTGCCATCAAAACTGACTAGGGTTAATCTTAAGTAAAGAACCGGGGCGTACTTATGCAGCAAATTATAGTCCTTTACGGTGGAGCATCCTCAGAGCATGAAGTCTCATGTCGAAGTGCATCCTTTATTTTAAATAATCTAGATCAAAACAAGTACGAAATCATTCCGGTTGCAGTTACTAAGTCCGGAGAGTGGTGTGTCCAACAACTCGACCAAGTTCTAAAACCAGGTAGCTCGGTCGTCGCAATTACAAACCAACAAGCTATTTCACCCACCGGACCAAACGGATTATTGAGCACTAATCACAACGCAGTGGTGTTCCCTATCATTCACGGCACCAGCGGAGAAGATGGTAAGATACAGGGACTTTTAGAAATGGCTGAAGTTCCCTATGTAGGGAGTAACAGTATCTCTTCAGGAATCGGTTTTGACAAAGTCTTCTCTAAGAAACTAGCGCAGCTAGAAGGGGTGCCGGTAGTCGAGTATGTTTCCTTCTCTCGAAGTAAATGGAAAGAAAACTCCGAAGCTTGTAAAACACTTATTTCTACTAATTTAAAACCTCCGATGTTTATTAAACCAGTGAGGCAAGGAAGCTCTATCGGTATTTCTAAGGTAACCCAACTTTCACAAATTGATGCGGCCCTGAATTTGGCATTCAAACACGACACGAATGTTTTAATTGAGAGAGCTATTTCAGCTAGAGAGTTAGAATGCGCGGTATTAAGTGACGGTAGTATCATCGAGATTAGTGATGTTGGCGAGATACGTATGAATTCCGCAGAATTCTATGATTATGATACTAAATATCTAAGTGACACAGGGGCAGATATTATCATTCCCGCCCAGATCTCCTCCGAACTAGTGGAGCAGATCAAATCTTACTCTAAACAAATATTCGAAGCTCTTAACTTATACGGCATGGCACGAATTGATTTTTTCTTAGAATCCTCAACTGAAAAGATCTATTTTAACGAAGTAAACACCGTACCGGGTTTTACTTCGATATCTCAGTATCCTCAGCTTTGGAAAGCTAAAGGGATCTCTGGTCCAGAGCTACTCGATAGATTGATTTCTTCTGCTTTAAATCGATAAAAAAACTCCACTAATCACTCAGTGGAGTTTTAAAAATAAATCTAAATATTATGCTGCTTACTGGATTTGCCACCCATAGACATTGTAGTTCTGGTATTGTTGCTGTGGGGAGCTTTGCGGGTAATTGTATTGCGAATAATCACCCTGATAACCGACTTGATAAGTACTTCCGTTATAGAAACTTTGTACTTGACCTTGGTATTGATAGCCACAGCTATCAACTGTCGTGACACAAGTTGTACAAGTAGTCACACATCGAGTTTGAACCGGTTGGTAAGTCCAAGTACGACCTTGGTATTGACAACTTGGCTCATAATCACAGTAACTACCACCACACCACTTTGCTTGTTTACGTGCTATTCGACGCTCTCTCCATCTACGGAAAATACCTGATTCAGTACTTTCAGAATCTGAATCTAATGAATCAGATAAAGGATTACCTTCTTCATCTAAACCTGGGATCACTACGGCCCCTTTTTCAAACTCACCGACTAGTTCTTGATTACTCATGCCTTGAACACTGCTATCAACTGTACGCATCTGTGCCAAATCTGTACGCTCATTGCCTTCCGAATCCACCGGAACAACCATGATCGTTGATTTAGGAATAGCTTTTGTCGAAACGACGGCATCAGCTGAACCAGTCTCCACTTTCTTCTCACCACATCCGACAACTAAAAAGCCCAATGCAGATCCTAGTAAAATTACTTGTTTAAAAATCATTGTATAACCTCCAAATTTTATTAGTAATATGACTTATATTAATAAAATACATATATGTCAACAAATTATATAAAATAATTAAAAGTTATATAAATGTTAATATAGATTTATTAAAGATGTTAAATGCAGATCTACTTGTAACTATCTAAAATATATGATTAATTCTAATTTACCTATTTTACTAAGGACCTATCCCCGATGAATGATAAAAATACCAATGCACCTACTAAAAACCCCCTCAAATTAGTTCTTAGGTTTATATGGACACCGATAAAGTTCTTCCTTTTGTCCGTAGGGGTCTTTTTCACCTCAATTCCGGTACTTATTTTCATAGCGATTTTATCGGGGAAACTCGATGATAAGGACTCCGCAACTTCTACTAAAGAGTCGTTCAAAAAACTTAAAATTGTCCGCTTAGAGCTAGACGGAACACTAATAGAACGACCACCCAGCCTAGAGGACCAGATTGCAAACCGTCTGTTTGGTGGGCCTAAAGCCTTAACATTCTCTAGTATCCGGACAACTTTACGAACTGCTGCGTCGGACCAACACGTAAAGGGCCTCCTAGTAAAACTTGGGAACCTACACGCTAGCAATAGCCAATTAGAAGAACTTCGAAAGCTCCTTTCTCAGTTCAAAGAAACCGGAAAGAAAATCTTTTTTTGGGCTGCTGATTTTGACTCCTATAACTACTTACTAGCTACCTCTGCACATGAAATTTCATTATCTCCCGCAGGTGGAATGATGATTCCAGGACCCGTCTTCCAATTGGTATACTTCGGTGATGGACTAAGGAAGTTAGGGGTTCAATTTGAGGTTGTCCGCGCAGGGAAATATAAAAGCGCTTTTGAGCCGTTAGTTCTCAACCAACCAAGTCCAGAAGTAGTTGTCATGTATCAAAGCATGGAAAAAAGTATCCGAGACTATCTAATCCAAGAGATCGCGGCCTCACGTGAAAAGGAAACCACAACCGTCGACTCTTGGCTAAAACAATCTATGTATACATCGAACTCAGCCCTAGCAGATGGGTTAGTAGACCGAATAGATTTTTACCCTACTTATGAGGAACAAATAAACACACAACTCAAAGAGGAATTTGCCGACGAAGATATGGTTGTTGTAAGTGCAAAGAAGTATCTTAAAAAGAATCGAATAGACTCAGATGATAACGATAGCGGCGATAAAGGTATCGGGCTCATCCATGCATCCGGTGAAATCGTTATGGAAGGGAGTGATCAACAGGAAGAACACATCACCCCTGAGGGTATGCGCAAACAAATCAAATGGGCTCAAGAAAACGAAGATATTATGTCAGTCGTTATCCGAGTCAATAGCCCGGGAGGGTCAGCAACCGCTTCAGACCTAATCTGGAATGACATTAAAACATTAGCCTCAAAAAAACCGGTTGTTGTATCATTTAGCTCAGTCGCAGCTTCCGGGGGTTATTATATCTCTGCTGCTGCAAACAAAATTTTCGCACAACCCTCAACTATCACTGGATCCATCGGTGTTATCGGTGCAATTCCGAATCTTTCTCAGTTTAAAGAAAAGTACGGCATTAGTTTTCACATCATTACTCAAAGTGAACGGTCCCAGTTACTAAACCCTGGAGAACCTACCTCAGCATTTGATAAAGCTCTTCTCGAGAGCACCATCGACACAGCCTATCAGCTCTTCATAAAACGAGTATCAGACGGAAGAAAAAAACCGATGTCTGAGGTCCATGACCTCGCACAAGGAAGAGTCTACACCGGGATACAAGCTTTAGAGCTAGGCTTAGTAGACGAAATGGGCGGTATCACTGAAGCCTATCAGGAAGCTAAAAAACTAGGAGGACTAGACCCAGAAAAGCTATACCCCATTTATCAGTACACCCCAGATGAAATCAGCTTAAGAGACTGTCTAAAAGGAATGACGAAGCTATTTAAATGCATTGATGAAATAGACTCACAAACACTCATCCAGTCTAGCTACGCTGCAGTCAGGGTTAGCTTACCTCTAACCAAGTTTGAAGCTAAACTAAACAGATTATACTCGATCACAAAAGAAGATCACTCACTAGCCTTATGGTTTGGAAATTATGTTTTTTTTGAGAGTGCTCAGTAACGAAGAAAGAACGAATTAATTGCAGACCTGTAAAGTAAAAATTTCTTGCAATGGACAAAGCAGTACTTACGAAATTCGCCGCGGTCTGGGCTTTCAGGCCTTATGCAAAAAACACCTCACTCCCATAGAGTTTGATTGCCGTAAATCTGATTGTGGTATTTGCATATTCAACGTTAGTAAAGGCTTCGAAAATTTATCTCCTGTAACGGCGGCGGAAAAAGACTTTCTTAAGGCTATGCGCGCCGATAGCACTGAGCGCTTGGCATGCCAATGCAGAGTGTTAGGGGATGTTGAATTGGTCGTTGAGTATTATTAAAAGGAATCGTTCCCATCGGGAGCCAACTTTCCTGTAAATCTAGGTACATAAGAATCCCATTGAAACATAACTCTATAAAAGATAATTGAGGTTACATTTTAGATAACTTGGGGACTTAAATTTGAAGTATTTTGTTATTTTAATCTCGATCATGTTTTTTAATGAATTATCCTTTGCTGGACTTGCACCAGGTCACAACTGTCCAAATGTTTTTTCTGGAACAAAAGAAAAAATATCACAATACCGCGGCGCAGGAGCATATTTTCAAATACCTCCTGTGTATGTACAAATCAGCAAAACGCATCAAGAAGGCAAGACAGTATCTCCCGCAGACCTTTTTCACCTACTAGTACAAGAAAGAAATTATGAGTCTTGCAATTGCAAACCAAAGCTTCATCGACAAATATTTTGGGGAACCCTAAATAGAACAAGGAAAGTTCTCTCCGGACTATTTGGAAATGAAGTTTCGACTAGTACTTGGTTTAAAAAACGATTAGGTGCTGAGCTTTCTCGTACTAAAGGAGACTTCGACGCGATAGCTGACATCATTAGAAAAGAGCGAAATCGTATGATCGATGGGTTGGAGTCGAGCATCCGTGCCGATACTCGTGTTGCTCAAATAAACAACGAAATTTTTCACCTTTTAGAAAGTGCGTGGGCATCAGGAAATGAATCTGCGACGATGAAACTAGTCAAGACTCATTATGATCTCACTGTTAAAGTCCTACAATTAGAGAGTGAAAAAATTCAAATAGAACACTCCGGCAAGCCTATCTCAGAAGTAGAAAGAAATGCTGGGGGCTATCGAGAAATTTCTGTAAAACTAACTCATGCCATACGTGGATTGAGAAAAATAGAGACGGCTATAGGAAAGATTTCGAACCGAAAAGTAAACTTCATGACAGGACATGGGCCGTATGAAGAAGAGCTCCTAAGGAAGTGGTCAACTCGAGAGAAATTTCAAAAAGACTCCCAGATTGCTCTGGCAAATTTATACGTCCAACTCACGAGGCTTCAGGTCTTGGAAAACATGTTAGAAGGTGATCTCAGTGGTATTGAAGGCCCAGTGAATCAAAATTATTTAGGGCAACTCAACAAAGCCCTTGAAGATCACAAAGTGTACCTGCAGCACCCAGAAGTTTTTGGAGATCTATATAAAAACTCACCTTATGGAGTTAAAGGTTTATCCGATGAGAAGTTGCCTTTAGAACGTTATAACACCACAAGAGATATAGCTAATAGGTGGGTTTCGTTATGGTACAGACGGATTGAAGAGATCGAAGTGCGTATTCAATTCAACTTCGCTGTAGCAAATGTATCTTATGAGATTTTCAGATTCGTAATGCGCAACAACCTAGCTGGAACTAAACAAACTATTTCAGAGGTCGGAGATAAATCATGGCAATTACTAAAAAAAATCCCTCAGAAAATAGCAGAATTACGAAATAAAAAACAACTGCCCCGTCCCGAAATAGACTACAGCGCTACTCAGTTAGCAGAAGTGAGTGACGCCAATAGTGCCTTTGAAACTCTGTTCGAGCTTGCTCGACAATCGGATGACGATCCGAAATCGCTAACCCAAGGTCAAACAACTAGAAATAAAATTAGAGATACCTTAGCCGTTCTCGAATATTACTTCGAAAATATCGAAAAATACGGTGAACCTATTCATCCGGATATTGATAAAATACTCTCATCCGCTAAGGCAATCGATCTTCATAACTGGATTATTAGTAACGCAAATCGTAATGAAACTGGCGGACCCCCTTATAGTTTGGTGGTAGCAAGTAAGATCTTACAAAAACAACTTGAATCATTAACTAGGTATGAAAGCTTGGGTGCCGATCTTATAGAAAACCTTGGGGCTTGGTCGGTAGGTTTGACGTCCGCCTACTACGGCGTCATGCCAGCAGTTTCAAGTTCAGCGACTCAGGTTTTCAAGTACACTTCACATTATTTTAACGGTCTTTTTTAGGTCAGATAGAAGCTATAGATACCCACGGGTCTACCCGTGGTGCTCTGCTACCTCTATCCTGAAAAATTCCGCTACGGCCTGGACTCACTCAGGCGAGAGCTTGCTCATCCAGGCCATTCTCCGCATAAAGCGAGGTATTTCATATTTTTTTCTAGTAAGTATTAGCAAAAAAATGTGTAATTTCAATAGCCTAAAACCTGCAAATTTGAGGAATGAATTAGTTCTGAAGTGCCTCGAAACGAGACTAATAATCTGCCTAATACGCTCAGGTAGGGGCTTATTACATCTCTTAAAGCCCAAAGATACTCCTAAAGTAGGATCAGCATAGAATTTACTATGCTTTTTCAAAAATATTATTGGACCCTTTCCAAGAAATGTGTTTTTATAAGCTCCATAATGTTGCAGCTAAAGCTGTGGAAACAATACCATTTGATTTCAGGAGTCTATTTTGCCTACAGGTACAGTAAAGTTTTTCAACGAAGACAAGGGATTTGGGTTTATCTCACCTAGCGATGGCAGCAAAGATTTGTTTGTCCATTCTACAGGTATCGTCGGCGGGGGCATAATCCGCGAAGGTGATACAGTTGAGTACCAAGTTGGTGAAGGCAAAAAAGGTCCATGTGCCGAGCAAGTAAGCGCTTCCAACTAATAAGAGATTCATTAGATATAGTTCAGTAGCACATTACAGTGCTATATCTATCGCGAAAGACCCTTGGCGCGCTTTGCGCTGGGGACGACGTGGTATCGCTTGTTTTGATAAAAAAAATAGTATTTTTTGTACTCAAGATCTTTTAAACGAGTTACTCGTCGTAATTTTTGTTTGACTATTTTTTAGCAGCTTCTAATCCAGCACGGACACGAGCTACGATCGTTTCTCTCTCTATTTTTGGATAGAAATCCCCCTTTTCTTATCGATAAAGAAGAATGTATTCGAGTTAATAACTAACCAAGTCCAGTAATATGGGAAAATACTGTTTTCTTTTTATAGACTTAAGGGCTGTCCAAAGGTTTGCTTCGAATTCGAAATTATTTTCGTTCTCGATGAATCACTGATATCAACGCTGTAGATTTTTCTTGAAACTATTTAGATAACCGTCGGTATGACGAGAACCTCGTAAATGTCCCACTTCATGGACAACTGTAATAATCGATTCCATGGAATCGCCTTAAATTATTTTACGGATTAATCAGCTATAGGCTCAGGCTCAGAACTCTCCGTATTCTTCAGTAAGTTATGAACCGTTCCTAGGCTTACGTTCATATCCTTAGCAATTTTTCGAAGGCTCATTCCTTGACTCCTAAGAGTTGAAGCACGGTGTTTTTTTTCTTCATCAATAATCCGAGGAGCCCCTAGTTTGACCCCTCTTTTTTTAGCAGCTTCTAACCCAGCACGGACCCGAGCTACGATCGTTTCTCTCTCTATTTCAGCAATCTCAGCGAATGCAGCGAGCATGGTTCTTCTGAAGGGGTTTTCATGCCCTAAGTTCAAAACGGGCTGAGTCACAGATATGAAAGCTACTCCAGCCTCGTCTAAATTAAGTAAGTACCGAATAGCTGTAGTCGCATGACGACTAAATCTATCCAACCTGTAGACAATAATGGTGTCAATTTCGTGTTTATAAGCAGCATCGAGTAATGCTTGAAATCCAGGACGATTTACGGTCTTTCCTGAGATCCCTTCGTCTTTAAATACTTTTGTGGTGAGTGGCTTTTTATCATCAGGAAGATCTTCTAACCATTTTTCTACAGTCTGACGTTGGCTGTCTAGATCCTGCCTCTCAGTGGAGACCCGATAGTAAATGGCTACTTTTTTCATACGAGCATCCTTGTTCGAATCTGTCATCAGTATTCTACCATGAATTCTGAGTGACATTCATCACAATGGTTAGTTACTTTTCTATAAGGCGACTTTCCTACAGACTCAAAATTTCGTACTGTACCCCCCCACTTTTTCGGCGATATTGAGTGGCGATTTTTTTTCATCGGCCTACTACTTCATTCCTACGTCTTTCTGTTCATTTCTTGAGCAGGATATCAAATGCCTAAATATTAATCTAAATCGATATTTCCATATAACCGCTCTGTTCATTAAACCCCCAGAAAACATCATAACACACTGATAATACTAATAAATATAGCTATTTCTGAAGCGTTCATTATACACCTGTATTTTGAACACTGTTTTTAGGAAGGATTACCTACGGACACTTTGGTGACGGAGGCGGCTAATCCTTGCGTATCAAGCCTTACAGGCCGTCAATCAGATACTAGGCCCCAGTAGTAAGGTAAATAATAGCTTAAATAGGGGGGTAAAACGGGATAAAATATGATTAAGTAATACACCGCAACAGCAGCAGTTACGCTATTGTTAGCTATTAGTAAGACAACAACAGCGAGAATGGCGTTGTTATGGTATCAATTTAAGTTAAATATCAAAAAATATTTTATGTTTTATAAAATATAAAATCACTTGATTAAGAAACGTACAATGAAGCCGAGACGATGAAACCTTTAAAAAAAGCAGCGATTGAAATACTAAAAATATTAAACTCGAAAAGTCGCGAGGCTTACTTAGTAGGGGGCTGCGTAAGGGATGAGCTGCTAAATCGGAATACAAAAGATTTCGACATTGCCACTAATGCAACGGTCGAAGAGGTTAGTGCAATATTTAAACAGAAAAGCTGGAAGGTGATTCCTACCGGTATTGAGCACGGCACCCTTACTGTAGTTCATAAAAACGGACACCCCTACGAAGTCACAACTTTTCGAAAAGATATCACAACCGACGGCCGTCGAGCGGAGGTAAGTCATGCCGAAGTTAGCGTCGAAGAGGATGCATCCAGAAGAGACTTCACCATCAATGCAATGTACCAAGACCAGGCCGGCGGACTTTTAGATTTCTTTGGTGGCAGCAATGATATCGAGAGTAGGCTGCTGCGCTTTGTAGGTGATGCATCTGAAAGAATTCAAGAGGATTACTTGAGAATCCTTCGGTTATTTAGATTTAGCAGTCAATTGGATTTTAATGTTTCTGAGTCGGCGCTTCAAAGCACAAAAGAGCTCATAAACGGAATAAAACTTATCAGTACAGAACGAATCACCAAAGAGTGGTTACTACTGCTGAACGGAAGGTCTTTCGTAAATACTCTAGGCCTTATGCGCCAAACAAACGTTTTATCCGAGTTGTTTCCAAGCATCGAGTGGCAAAGTTTAAAATTTCCTGAGTTAGAGGCTCTAAAGGTCTCATCTCGGCGTGACCTTGCAGTCATGGCAGCAATACTTATGCAAACAAAGACTAACGACTCTAGTCCGTTTCTCGATCAACTCTGCCTATCTAAGAAAGATCAAGGAATTCTGAACTTCGCGTTAAAGTTAAAAGATCTAGACACTGCAACCATATCAACCCCCGCAGATGCCATGGAGATACTTGACCAATGCACACATTACGGTGGTGACGATAGTATCTTGGGTTTCTTCATTCCATTGTGGACACACTGCGCTACCCACCCTCAATTGCTAACGAAATTAAAGTACCTAGTTGAGACCGAAGAAAAGTGGGGCTACCTGAGACGACAGAAGGCTCCCATTAACGGTAAAGACCTAGCCGATGAATTAGGTTTAGAGGATGGACCAGGTATGGGAAGATGTCTTTTGGAGCTAAAAAAAGGCTATAGAAACCAAGTCTGGAGCAAAAAAGAAGAAGGTCTAAGCCAAGCAAAAATTATCGCAAAAAAATATGGAATAGCATAATATCCTTAAGCATAACTCATTGAACCTGGAGAACACATGAACATTGAACGCTTACTTAAACTTGGCGAAGATAAAATTGATACGTTTGTAAACTTTGGAGGTAAGGTGCTCGGCGCAGCAGTCCTCTTAGGTGTTGCTTGGGTTTTAGCAAAGATTCTTCGTACTTTTATTGAAAAAAGATTAACTGCAGCAAACTTCGATATAACTCTATCCCGATTTTTTGCAAATCTAAGCAAATACGCAGTTATAACTTTTGCAGGTATAAGTTGTCTTAGTGTTTTCGGGGTCGAAACCGCAAGTTTTGCAGCGGTTCTTGCCGCAGCAGGTTTTGCCGTTGGTATGGCTCTGCAAGGGACTCTTTCAAACTTTTCATCTGGCATTATGTTACTCATTTTCAGGCCGTTTAAAGTAGGAGACTTTGTCGTCACAGCTGGGCAAAGTGGAACTGTTCATGCCATTGATCTGTTTTCTATTGCTATCGATACTATTGATCATCGACGAATCATTATTCCTAATAGTAATGTCTATGGCTCAGTTATTGAAAATGTTACTCATCATCCCTATCGTCGAATCGCTATTGTAGTGGGGACCAGTTACGATGCTGATATGGATAAAGTCCGGAAAACTCTCAATGAAGCCATCACAAAAGTAGATAATGTTCTAAGCGACCCTGCTCCTCAAGTTGTACTTAGTGAGCTCGGCGGTTCATCCGTCGATTGGACTGTGCGCATATGGGCAAAGACTGATGACTTTTGGGCAGTTCGCGAGAATGCGATCTATCAAGTCAAGAGATCTTTGGATGAGGCGAAAATCAGCATACCATTCCCGCAAATGGATGTTCATTTAGATAAATAAATAAGATAGAATACTCAGTACTGAATATTAAAATCTTAATTTACATGATGGAGCCTTTTATGTATTTGCCGCTTTCTATAAAAACATTTTTCCTAGTGATCTTAATAGGTAGTTTTGGCTGCGCACATAAATTTTTGTTAAGCCCTAAAGACGCGGTAACCGTTAGCGATATTGTAAAGGTCTCCGGTGTAAATCTAGTCGATAAGAAGCGCAAGTTTAGCGTTAAAACTAATATTAAAAACCTTAGCGACAAATACCTACTAATTAGACTTCACGACATTGAGTGTTACAAAGGTAATATACGAGGAACTATCCAGCACGCCTTCTTTGGCGCCGGTGAGAGATACATTGATTTCCAACCATATCAAAGTAAAAGCTTTAATTTCTTATGTCACTTCAGTGGGGCCAAGATTCCACTCGGTAAGAATTATAAATTTGTATTTACCAGAATCTTTGATAACCCCACCAAAGAAGGCCGACTGCCGGGTAAGACGCTGGCAAAAAACGTCACTTGGAATATTAAGTACCGAGAATAGTTTCGCTAAATATTTTACCTTACACAGATAGAAATATTACTCTTACAACTAAGCGGTAAAGAAAAAAGATCCCGATCTATATCGCTTGTTCTGAAGTGATAGAATTCTTGTTGAACCAATCCTCCTATCACCGGGAACCAAAAGGCAGCCGGTTCTTTAGACGCATTAAACAAACCGTACCCGAATGGTCCTGGCAGACCAATATCTAACCATGACCAAAAAACATCACGCCCACGTAGATTTGAGTGTTCATCAAACTTCATAGTACTCAAGACGTCCGGTCGAGGCGCCCAAAAATCTCCCGCTGACCAGCGACAACAACTCTCTTTTTCTTCCCCTAAGTTTTTAATAAAGTATGTTTTATTTTTTTTGCTAAGAAACTGGCAGGAGAAATCCCGACCTGCAGAAAAAATATCGATACACCGTTCATGGTAAATTTCAGTCATTGCTCGTCGATCCCAGTCATAATGGGTGACACCGTCAATAAACTTTGTATCGACAGGGAGCCTGGTTATTGGAGGACGAGATGAAGAACGGTATTCATACATCTTCCACTTCATTGAGAATTTTTTTGGAAGTAAGACATTATCATTTATAGATTTGGGTTTTTGATTGCCGTGACACGTTGCGCAATCATCAACCTGATCTTGCCCCCTGAAGGAAAAACCACTCACGAAAAAAGTTAGAAAGCATATAGTCAAAACAGAATACGTTATTCTTTCATTTTTCTGAATTTTCCATCTCCAACTTAGGAAACAACGACTCCGTCTCTCCTAACTCAAAAATATGCTTACCGAAGACAAGACCGTCTAACCCTTCGTCTTTACACCCAAGCATTACCAAAGTTTTAGCGGCAGCGACTGGCACAAAGGGTTGTAACAACGTGGCAAAACAGCAAATCGCATAAAGTGAATTATACATGTAGTTTTTGAACGCTTCCGGGTCATCTTTGATACGCCATGGTTCATGGGTATTCAGATAAGCATTGACCTGATTAATGCTTTCCCAAAGCTTATCAAGCGCTCGGTTATGCTCACGCTGATCCATAAATTCTTTCATCTGTTCGGCTAGCGGAAGAAAATCAAATTCTTGTGAAATACCTTCGTTATCTACTGTTTCCCCGATTCTTTTTTGAGAAAGTTTAATAACTCGAAGAGCCAAATTACCAAAATCGTTAGCGAGCTCATTATTGTTTCTATCAATCATATCTGAAACGCTAAAACGTCCGTCAGATCCACTAGAGATCGACCTCAGCATATAGTAACGAATCAAATCTAACGAATAGTGGTCTATCAATTCGTACGGATCGATGACATTATCCAAGCTTTTTGACATTTTTTTACCATCTGCTGCTAACAACATACCATGAACGTGAATCTGCTTCGGAAGTGCAATTCCCACGGCCTGTAGCATCACCGGCCATATAACCGTATGAAACCAAGTGATATCTTTCCCAATCACATGCATCTCAGCTGGCCAATAGGTACTTTTTAAAGGCTCTTCACGAACCGCAGAATAGTAATTTATTAACGCATCAAACCAAGTGTATACAACGTGATCGGGCTTTGATGGCGTTGGGATACCCCATCCATGGTTAGGCCGAGAAACGGAAAGGTCACGGAGTTCATCGTTTTCAAGACGACTTAAAATCTCTTTCCTCGATGCACTCGGAAAGATGAAAGACGGATTTTCTTTGATGTGATTTATAATCCACTTTTGATAAGCACTCATCCGAAAGAAGAAGCCATCTTCTTCTAGAAAGTCAAGTTTCTTACCGTGTACAGGGCATTGAAGTTCTTCGACCTGGCTTTCCATATAAAAAGCTTCGCAGTGATAGCAATACCACCCTGAATACCGATCAAAGTATATATCACCTTTAGCTTCTAAGGCTTCCCAAATTTCCTGAACAACCTTATGGTGCCTCTCTTCAGTCGTTCGGATGAAGTCATTATTCGTCAAATCAAGGTCACGACAAATTTCTCGAAATTTATCAACATTTGCATCTACATACTCTTGAGTATTTTCGAATCCTGCAGCTTCTCCAGCTTTAACCAGTTTCTGACCATTTTCATCCGTACCAGTTAAAAACCGAACATTCCTACCGAGAAGCCGGTACCATCGTGCATAAGTATCAGTAACAATCTTCTCGTATACATGACCAAGATGCGGTGCACCGTTTGGGTAATCGATAGCAGTAGTTACGTAAAAAGATTCCGACATTTTTCCCCTCAAATTTAGGGGGTAAGTCTATCATATGATTAAGATTTTGTGAGTATTTTTCTGAAGTGGAGTTTAAAGTACTATTCCAGTAGCAAAATAGCGTTAAAACGGTTTAATAAGCTCTTGAGTCATCTGAACCATCAGCCAAGGCGCTTGGTCTAAGAAAAACTCTGCTGGATCGTAGCCTAAATCTATTGCTGATTGAGCAACGTCAATCACGTCAATCACGTCATTTGCTTCGTATTGTTCTTGTAGGTAGTCTAAAAAATGGCCGACTAGGATAGTTGAGGATTTAGGGAGTACTGAGGAAATAGCAAATGGTTTCAATAGGATATCGAGCGTCAGATTTTCATTAGACTCTACAACCAAGTCATCTAAGTAATCTTTGAATAGAAGTTGAAGCTTCACTATAGTGCTCTCACTAGATAGATGTTAAATGCTTGTAAATGATCTATCGGCCTCTACTAGGAAAAGTTTAACCAGTAATGTAGGAAAAAAAGATGCTAGCCCCGGAAAATAACAAGAATACTCCATTAGCAGAGAGAATACGGCCGTTTGAATTTTCTCAACTCGTCGGTCAAGAATCCATTTTTTCTACTGGGTCCGGATTGAGAACATTGCTAGATCGCGATGAATTCTTTGCCATGATTTTCTGGGGACCTCCAGGTACTGGTAAAACCAGTTTGGCGTTATTAGCTGCAAAGAAAGTAAATAGACCATTTATTTCGATGTCGGCGGTAAGAGATGGGGTCAAAGAGATCCGTAAGCAAATCGCGTACTCTGAGGAGCTGAAAAGCTCCGGTCAAAAGACCTTATTAATCTTTATGGATGAAATCCATAGACTTAACAAAGCCCAGCAAGACGTCTTATTACCTGCTTTGGAGAGCGGCGCTATCAAATTCATCGGAGCTACTACCGAGAATCCTTCGTTTGAAGTAAACAATGCAGTGCTATCTCGCTGTATGGTTTACAGGTTTGAAAAACTTGAGACAGAAGCACTTGTTAAAGTTCTTAAACGTGCTCTCAGTGAGGATGCGAGTGGGTTAGGAGAGAAGCAGGTTGATGAGAAGCTTTTATTGGCGATTGCAAATGCGGCTGATGGCGACGCCCGTCGCTCACTAAATATTCTAGAAGCTGTAATAAAGAGTGTTCCGGAAGATCAAACTATTATCGGAACTAATGACTACAAAAACCTTATGTCTGACTTCAACTCAAATTATGATAAGGACTCGGATTATCACTACGATACCATTTCGGCATTTATTAAATCGATCAGAGCTAGCCACCCTGATGCAGCTCTTCACTATTTAGCTAGAATGATTGATGCAGGTGAAGATCCGGTATTTATTGCGAGAAGAATTGTTATTGCCGCAAGTGAGGACGTGGGAAACGCTAATCCCATGGCTCTGCTCATTGCAACGTCTGCAATGCAGGCGGTGCATATGTTAGGTTATCCAGAAGCTAGAATTGTTCTGTCTCAAGCGGTAACTTATCTAGCTTCTTCTCCCAAGAGTAATAGATCCTATGAGGCTATAGAGAAAGCTCTGGCAGATGTAAAGGAACTAGGGGCTTTAGATGTTCCTTTACATCTGCGTAATGCACCTACAAAATTAATGAGAGGTATTGGTTATGGTAAGTATTATGCTTACGCTCATTCCAACCCTGAACAGGCTAAAGAGTCTACTTACTTACCTAAAGAGTTAGCTCAAAGAGTGTATTACGAACCGAGTAATGTTGGAGTTGAGGCACAGCTGGCAGATAACTTAAAACACTTACGACCTAGAAAAGACTAGAAAGACCGGCTCCATATTAAAGAACCGGTCTTCTTAAAGTCTATTTGGCTGCTGGTACTACTGCGACTGGAACTTTAACACTGACACCCTCTGACTTAACTTCAACAAAGGTACGAAGTTCATAACCACTACTAGCAAGTTTACGTGGAGCAGTGACTTCGAATAGGTAAACATCGTCAGCCGATTGAGATAACTTATCGACAGTTACACTTTCAGTGGCAGTTCCTAAGACAGCTTCAAAGTCCAAGCTTCTGAAAGCTTTTTTAATAGACTCATCTTCAGGAACCACACTAAAACTTTCTAACGCGATAAACACGGGACCAGTTGTTGGGACATTCTTGAAAGTTTGCTGAGTGCCAGAAGGCCCCGGTACTGCCTTAACTAACACGGTAGACTTACCATCCTTTAAAGTATAAAGCCGATGATCAATCCGACCAAGCCAATTTTCCATATGAATTTCGTTATTACGATGATCCAAGCGGATAGTCATTGAAGCAAGTTTTGCATCACTACCTTTAGGAAAATCAATTCTTTTAAAGGTTCGGTAGTTTGGAGTGAGCTCAGCATTTTTCAAGCTTACAACTTTCTCGACCTTAGCCACCACTGCATCAGCAGAGCTGTACTTAGCTGTAGGGTTAGTCACCGCGAATACTTGTTTGCTACCTACTTGAAGCTCTAATGCTTTTACAGATGGCTTAAACTTAATAGCTTCGATTGCAAGGTCGTATTTAGAATCAACTAAAAAACTACCGCTATACGCCGTGACAGTGAATTCATAAATACCCTGTTTTTTTATAGTCGGGATTTTTATCTGAGCAACAGGACTATCATCTGGAACTTCCGAACTTTTATATACGACAGCGGTTTTAACTTCATTCCCATCGGGGTCGTAGGCGCGCAAAATCAGCCTACCTTCAGCTTCATGATCAATACCCAGAGACACTGCAACTTCCGAATCAGAGGTTCTTAAAGCTACAGGATACCTGTGAGTCTCACTGGCTTTAATCTCTTGAGATCTTATTGTCTGAACGTAAGATTTCTTAGCAACCCGACTATTAATTGCAGGTAAGTATACTTCTTCCATACTTTGAGTAAGCTCGAGTGGCATGTGAACTACATCTAAAACTGTTAAGACTCGATGCTCCTGCAAATACAATTCGTAACGAGCGATGTACACTTCACCTGGATTCATGAGTTTGCGGTTTCTCAAGCTTGAGAACGCCGCCCGGCGGCCGTTATTCAAAACAATTGATCCCGTCAAGGCCAGCCCATCTGATTTAGTATCGGCAATTGAAAATGGTAGTGGTCCTCTTGTCATATCCATTTTTTTAACATGACCTAAGCTATCTTGAACTTCTACCTGAGCAAGCTTAACCGTAATCTCAGCTGTTTGAATAGATTCAAGAGCGGCTTCCGACATTTCCCCATCAACATTAACACTGATTTTTATAGGCTTAGATGTCGCGACATTAACCTCTCCCCGGTTATATAAACGGCCAGCTTTTTTGTTATCGTTGATCTTCGCATTAAAGTAATAATGACTATAAGGAGACTCACCGCCTTCAGGAGCTTTTAATTTTTTTATAGATTCAGAAATAACATCATACGCAGCATTAATATCTAGAAGCCCATAACCAATTTGAGCTTGGCTATAGCCATCAAAATCTTTCTTAGATGCTGAATCCTCCAATGAAGCTCTAAACAACAATGGGAATTGAATCAAAGAGTAATTTGAAGTTTCAAGGCTACTGTCTTGCAGACTAGCAATTTTTTTATTTTTTAGCTCAGAAAACCATTTGTAGTTTTCATTAGTTTTGAGCAATGACAACAGTGCTGCGGCAGAACCAGCACTGAGCGGAGATGACATACTTGTACCATTATACATTGCAGCACCATGGTCAATCAATGGCGTAGACGACAGTGCTGAACCTGGTGCAGTGATGTTAGGCCGTTGTTCTCCGGTGTAGCTTGGCCCTACTGATGAAAAGAATAGTTGTTGGTGCTCTTGCAACGGAACATTTGGGTTGAAGCCATAATGCTTAATCAAAGTATTACGAGATACATGTGCTCCCACTAATACTGCGGGACTTAAACTACCTAAGGAGTTTAAACTTCGATGCCCCGGACCAGAGTTAGAAGCAGAAATAAAGAACGTGGCTCCAAACTTAGCTGATAAGTCTCGAATCAATAGGTCGTAAAAGCCTTCGCTATAACCCTGTTGGCTTCCTAACGAGATATTAACAATGTCGGGAACTAGATTTTGATCGTTATAGAATGCCTTGATAAGGCCTCTTACAATTGCAGAGTCGGTACAAGTAATACCTGAACATACTTTGAGAGCCATGATTTCTGCTTTAGGTGCAGCACCTTGAATCCTAGCTCCGCTACCAGCTGCTATCCCCGCAACATGAGTACCATGAGAACCTAAGTCCATACCAAGAGTTAGGTAAGAAAGAGTGCCATCATCTTTCTTCTCGAAAATAACTGGGTAAGCGATCGTCTTGCTAGACGACGGAAACTGAAGAAACTTATTAAAGTTCTTAATGTCATCGCCAGCGCGCTGTCTCGATCGATATTGATTAAAGTCTAAAATCGGAAGTTTAGTCTCGTTTGTAGAAAAAGACGAGTCACCATCGAAATCAAAGTATGCAACTAAATCTTCTGTCCCTTGAGCATAACCGGCTAAAACGATATTTTTATCTTTTACCGATTTATTGTGGTTAATGTCTAGCCCCTGCTTATCCTGATTTTTGCTAGCATTCGATACCTGAGCTCCCATAGCTTCTTCATCAACAACACCTAAATAAACCGGCTTCTCGGTATCGATGCCAGCTGGAATCTCAATATCTTTTCCTTGATAAGAAATTACTGACTTAACAACTGTATCATCAGTCTCAACAGTTTTAATACTGTATGATTTCATCGGAACTCGGCCTTCTTGAGTTTCATCACTCCAGAAAACAACTCTATCGCCAAAGGCAGAATGACTAGCATCAACCCCCGTATCAATAACGGCAATCCTAACCCCTTCCCCTAATCCTTTACCAGCCTCTCGCTCACGTAATTTATCAATTTTTACATCGTTCACTGGTATATAGAGTTGTGAATTATTTAAAGTCGGAAGCTCACCATCACTACTTGCCGCCATGGGCTTAATCGTGTTGTGTAAAGGCAGATCAATTGAAATAGCATTCAAATCAAGAGACTTGATAAACTTCTTATCCATCAGTTTCAATGGAGGAAGAGTTACTACGATAAACGGAATGCTACTCCCATTACCTAGATTGGGGTCGTAAACAACCTCACCACCAGCCTCCTCAACTAGTGTAATGGTCTTATAAATATTCTTAACAGCTAAAGAAACCGTGAGCTCAGGATACCGATCTAAATAAACCGCAGCTATTTTAGCTGAAACTTCGTCGGAAATTGCAGCTTCTTTTACAGGTTTTTTCTCATCAGTTTTCTTTGGAGTAGAATCTTCTTTATTATTTAGTTTTTCCTTCTCGATCTCTGACTGACTTCTTTTATCCTTTTTATTTCTATTTTCTTTTTTAAAGCTACAGCCCGCAGTACTTAAAACGAGCCCAAGAAATAGCGTTTGTAATAATTTCATAGATAATTCCCTTTGGTAAAGAATGTAGAAGGGAATATCTACCATATTGAGAGAGGTTTCCAAAACAGTTTGTATGAGGGATTAAGAAGGAGAATGATATTAACTATTTATGGTTATGGTTAGTTTTAACTACTGGTGGTTGCTCCCCAATAAAACCTATTAGATATCGAGTAAAAGCACATTTACGCAAGCTGTTTACTCTCCGACATCACCGTGTTACAGCTTACGTCCTATTAGAAAAGGAACCTAAGCATGATCGCCAAACCCTACGCTTTAATCTCCGTCACCGATAAAACCGGTGTTGTCGACTTTGCTTCTCAACTATATAGCCTCGGGTTCAATATCCTATCTACGGGTGGTACGGCAAAAGTTCTGACCGACGCTGGTGTTCCGGTTGTAAAAGTTTCTGAGTTTACCGATAGTCCAGAAATTTTTGATGGCAGGGTTAAGACACTTCATCCTAAAATTCACGGTGGGATTTTAATGGACCGTGAGAATACTTCTCATAGTTCAGAGGCTAAAGAGTTAGGAATTCAACCGATTCAACTCGTAGTCGTGAATTTATATCAATTTGGTAAACAAACCCAGAATCAGTCATTAGACCTATCAAAAGCAATTGAATACATCGACATCGGTGGCCCAACGATGCTTCGTGGTGCGGCTAAAAATTATAAGAACTGCACACCAGTTATTGACCCTACTGACTACCCGGTTGTAATTGAGCAGCTACGTAGCTCTCAAGGCCTCCACGAAGATACTAAGGTTTCTTTAGCAGCAAAAGTATTTCAAACAATTTCTCAATATGATCATGATATCGCGGCTTACTTCATGAAAAATACTACACAAGATCGTAGCGATGATTCGTCTAGTCTCCCAGAAGAGATACCATTGAACCTTCACCGTAAACATACTTTGAGATACGGAGAAAACCCCCATCAACACGCAGCCCTATATACGACGAATGAAGACGTAGGCGGCTTGCCAAACGCTCAGATTCTAAATGGCAAAGCACTCAGCTACAATAACTACCTAGATTTGGATGCCGCAATAAACCTGGTTGGTGATTTGAGTGACTACCGCACCTTAGCGATCATAAAACACACTAACCCCTGCGGTGTCGCTGCTGGTACTGAAGGCGAACCCTTAGCCGATATTTATAAGAGAGCTCTGGCATGTGACCCCAAATCAGCGTTCGGGGGCATCATTGCTACCAATGAAACCATAGACCTCGATACGGCAACCGAAATTGCCAAACACTTCATTGAGTGTATTGCGGCTCCCGGAATAAGTCCCGAAGCCCTCAACTTGCTCTCCAAAAAGAAAAATCTGAGAATCGTGATTGTCGATAGTCAAAGAACCCACGCTGCTCCTAACTTCGACATGAGATCGATCCGGGGTGGTTTGTTGTTACAACAAACTGACTCCCTCTCGGCCGCTTCCCCCTCGAATTGGACCTGCCCCACAAAAACGAAGACCTCTGAAGGTCAAAATGCAGACCTCGGCTTTGCTTGGCGAATTTGCAAGCACGTTAAATCGAATGCGATCGTTTATGCGAAGGACCTCCAAACCATTGCCATAGGGGCTGGACAGGTGAGCCGCATAGATGCTGCTATCTACTCTGCGGAGAAAGCGCTGCTCGATAATAAGTCACTTAAAGATTGTGTGATGGCTTCTGACGCATTCTTCCCGTTTAGAGACTGTGTCGATATTGCAGCAAAGCACGGAATTAGCGCGATCATCCAACCCGGTGGCTCAATGAGAGATGACGAATCCATCGCTGCCTGTGATGAAAATGCGATTGCTATGGCTTTCACGGGGAATCGACATTTTAGGCATTAAAAAAACCTCGGCTCAGACCCCCTCAAGAACGATACCCCATAGGAATCTTCGCGTTCTTCATGTATTCTTTAGCATCGATAGGTATTTAGATATTATTGAGAGCCCATAATTATGTTAATGCACATCGCTTTAATCATAGTAACCTTTGGCTTTAGCTCCAACTTATTTGCGAAAATTCATAGCGCGCCCGTTATTGTTGCAGGGTTTAAAATCCGTCAAGCAGCTCGCTACCCTATCCAGGCATATAGGCTATTCAGATCAGACAATGGAGTTGCGACTTCAATTCCTTTCCAAATAGACGAGATAAATCAATACGGGGATTATGTCCTCGACCAGGGGCAGGAAGTCACTAAAAACGACGGCAACGGAATTTTCGACCTCCAAGATGAGCTTGCTTTCATGGGAGATGACGTCGGAATGGTCTCTACCCCAAAGTCTTGGCCTAAAGGTCAAAAGCCCAACCTCATATTTGAGATCCGTCAAACTTTTAAAGATAGCACTCCAAAGCTGAAACCTGGGGCAGTATATTTAGGGGTCTATTTTCGTAAGCCCCCTCCCCTATCTAAAAAGAAATATGTAGTTTTCGATCAGCTAAATGGCGCGGTAAAAACCTCCCGATACCTCTACAGTTTCGACAAGAAAAACTATTTGGTAGTAAATAGCGTCGACATGTACTCTCGAAGCAAAGAACCTCAAAAAATTCCATTAATAGACTCATCTACGTTTTACTTAAAAGCTGACCTTAAATACTTCCTGACCTTCGAAATCCATCACAAAGATATTCAAAGCTACCTAGAGGCTTATAAAGTCGGCCCCATTCGTAGCATCGTTAGAGTCACGTTCTTCTACCGTTTTCTAAAGATAAATTTCGAATTAGGAATGTATACTGAGTTGAGTTTATTTTCAAATTCGGTAGTGCTACCCGCAATTATGTATAACCCACTTGATAGCGAAACTAACCTAAACGATGGAAGTGGCTTCTACTACGGGTTTGCCACCTCCGACAATCCAAGCACCTATGACATTAAGACAAATATCCCAGATTACAACAAGTACATTGGCAACAAAAGCCTATTTGATATGTTTTCCAAAAAGCCCAAGGTAGAAAGCCGCTATTGGTTATCTATGACCAGCAAAGACCGGATGATGTTCTTTGAGGTGATCCCGTCAAAAGACATGTTAAAACATGACAACATCCCCTATTTATATCGCGAGAACACTTCTTCCAAAGAACTCCGTGCGTCCCGAGAAAATACCAAAGCTCAACCCCTCGGCAAGAGCCCCGTAAACCTAGGCGTGTACTTTGACCTTACGAAGTTCAACAAAGGCGAGCACCGCATATCTTTCCGGTTATTTTTCGACAATCAGTACAATGCTGAGGACCTGAAAAGCTATCAAGACCTTGATAAATGGCAGGTTGAGCTAAATCGGCTTTAGACTTTCCATTAAATCCCTCCAAGAGTATACTGTAAACATAACGTTACAACTATTACTGACGAGGTGATCATGGAAGATATGACTCAAAGCACCAGCGATTCTGCTGTCGTCGGTGCAACAGCGGTAGATCAAGAGCACAACTACTCTGATACAAACGAACTGCCTATGGTCGTCTGGCTACGGGGCGATGAACCTTATGTTGAGGACTTTAGCCTTGATGCTGAAGCTGCGATGCAAGAGCTTGGAATAAAACGCTCACGCCTAACCCAGATAAGCGGCAAAGAACTTCGAGTCGGTAGAATCCGTATCGGTAGGTACACTCGGCCAGTATACCGCACTGAAGACATCGAAACCTACAAAGGATGGACAAGAGCGACAGCGACCCATCAACGTTCTTCTTCGGCGATTAATGAAGCCGCTTCTAAACTCGAAGAACATAGCGAACAAATCTCAGACAAACTCGGGTCTATAGTGGAGTCTCACACCGACGAGATCAATCTGTCGGTTGAAAAACTAAACCAACGAACCGAGCAGAACTACTTAGAATACTTAAAGCAAACTAAAAATTTAGCAGAAGACTTAAAGCTTCGCTTCTTCGAGCACACTCAAAAAAACTACGAAGAACTACGGCACCGCATCGACGCACTTACCTTGGCCGTTGACGGCTTGAAAGTTAACATCCAAGCCCTAGAGAGTTTATCTACCACTATTGGCAAGGTTCAAGGATCTATGACCGACTTAAACCAAGGCCAGACCGACTTAACTCAGCAGGTTAAAACCTTTAATGACACGGTCGGAAAAAGTGACTCTTCTCAACTAAATCTGAATAGAGATATTGGCAGGGCTCTGAGTTTAGTAATTCAATTCCTACGTGAACAAGCAACTAAACAAGACCAGATTCTTACGGGGATGACGCCTATTAATGGGAATTCAGTGAGCACTAAAGAATCTAGGCCTACTCGACAGCGTCGAGTACGTAGACGTTGGAATGCGAGAGTTTAAAGTGGTTGGTGTTCTCGTAGATTCAGAGTAATGGTTGCACCAGAAAATATGAGATCACTAACGGTAGCTAAGCTACCTTGCATAATATCGGCAAGTTTAGATTGGATCACTACTTTAGGAACCGATATCGGCCTGGTGTTATACCAGATAGTCATGCTCTCAAAGCCTTTTACTTCGGACTTAGCTAACCCGTTAAAACCGGCAGCTTTAATCTCCCATTTCATCACATCATTAAATTCTAGCGGACCGGTATAACCGTCAGGCGCAACTGTCCCACCAACTTCATGAACCTGCATAAACCAAGTACCTTGGCTCTGAAATGGTTGACCATCTTTAGAGATGCCACGAGCAATACTAGATTCTTTAAATATAAAGCCGTCAAAATCTTTGGTGTCTTGAACCAACGGTCCTAATTGAGCCGGTCTTGGCGGCGTAAACACCGGGTGCCCCTGTACAGGTTGAGTAGGATTCTGTTCACGAACCACTTTCCCCCATCCCGAGTACCGGCTTAAGTCTTCATCTTGTAACTGTGGCTTTTCCCCAGCAGAGAACATCTTTGCTAAATCGACTTCACCCATAATTAAACAATTAAGTTTTCCAGATGGATTTAAGCCACCACCATTTTTAAGAATGATAACAGCTACTCCATTACAGAGTTCTAAACCGGTATTAGCTTTCACTACTACATTATATACGGCCCTAGCTATCGGGGCTTTCTCACCAACGTTTGCACCTTGATTAACGGCATCGCTACCTTCTGCGAACTCCGTAACAGCCTTCTTCTCTTTATCACCATTTTTAAAAGCATCACCCTCAGAGCATCCATTAATTAAGCTCAGGACGAAAATAGATACGACGATGTTTTGAATCATTGGCATTTCAATAAATCCTTCGTAAGAATAGTTAGAGTTCAAATACTTACCTAAATACCTTTTCGGTTGGAGAGGGGGTAAGCTTGATACTTATATATAAGCCACTGAAAATAAAGGGGTTTTAAACATGAGAAAGGGTCATCCATGTCTTTTTTTCTATTATATGTAGCATACTATTATGCTACGATTAATGATTGAAGACTTGCGTGATACTTTCTGTGGGACCTCGTGTTAAATCTATTCTATGTGTATATTTCTGTTTTGGTGCTGATTCCAACTACGAGCTATTCTAGTAGTTGTGATACGTTCCGGCAAAAAAAAATAAAGACTCGGCAGATCTCAGACCTGCAAACGAAGATCGGAGCTCTTAAAAATCTAACCGCCCTACCAGGCTCAGTAGCAGATAGATACCCATCGGTCGTGGAAAAACTTCTCAATATGCCAGCATCTATAACCAGTGGCCGCCGCTACTTATATGATGAATTACTTGTAAAAAACCCCAACCTCACAACTCAAGATGCCGTCGAAAAACTTTTAGAATTCGGAGATTCCTATACAAATTCTATTAGAGAAATACTAACCCAAATTCCTGATACGAAAGTCGTCGGAGCCATACTTAGAACTTACAGCATAGCATCGTCGTTTGCAGACGAACTCGCTCACACCAAGCGTAAACTCAACCACCCTACCCCATACAACACGGTGCTCGGCCCAGAGATAGCGAATCGTGTTATTAACAACGACAACCAAGCTAAAAAACTAATTACAGATTTCGCTAAAGCTAATAATGGTCTATGGGTAGAATTAATAATGGCTCTTCATACTCCTCAGGTAATCAAACAAGGTACCTATGCCTATGACCTTGACCTTGACCTCGCTTTAGACATACCAGGCTTTTCAGCTAAGTTAGCAAACTTAAACGCTGAGAATGAACATTTAAAAAATGTGGAATTTGATTTAATTGTTGATAACTGGCAGCCCTCGCCAGAAAAAACAAATACATTGACGATTGTCGAAATTAAATCCTATATGACAAAATTAAGTCCAAAACGTCGACTAAACGATAAGAAATTGCTAGACAAGTGGCTTTTTCAACTATCGCGCCAAATAAGTGTTATGAAATATTTGAAACTTGACACCCACCACGTACTGTGGACTTTAGGAGATATAGGCGAAGAAGCCCGTTCTTATCTAAAAACCTCCATGCCAAATCTAGAAGTTATCAGCCAGTAAAATATTAGTTCACCCGCTTGATCATCTCGACCATCTTTGTAACAGTCTGCTCAGTATCTAAACCAGTGGTATCAAACACTACAGCGTCGTCAGCTTGCTTCAAAGGAGCGATATCACGTCCGGAGTCTCTTTCGTCACGGCGAGCGATGTCTTGCATGATTTCATCTAAATCATAATCTTTAGGCTCACCCATCTGCTTAAACCGGCGCTTGGCACGTTCTTCTAGCGAGGCTGTCATGAAAATTTTCACATCGGCATCGGGGAAAATTACAGTGCCTATGTCTCTACCCTCGACAATGGCCCCAACAGGGCATTTTAGCGCGAGACGACGCTGAAGATCATAAAGGTGCTTACGTACCTCCGGCATTCTTGCCACGTAGCTTGCTTGGCGACTGGCAGAAACGGTGGATAGCTGATCGGTGATATCCTCACCTTTGAAAAGCATTCTGCCGTTCTCAAGTTCCCAATCAAGCCCCTCAACCACTTCGTCGATAACCGAAACCACCACTTCTTCTCTTGAGATATCAAGCCCCATACCATCAACAACTACACCTACCGCACGGTAGATAGCTCCGGTATTGACGTAAAACCAGCCAATCTTTTTAGAGACTGCTGCACAAATACTGCTCTTGCCCGAACCTGCGGGGCCGTCAACCGCTACAATCATAGGTCTCTTCCGTGTCATTTCGTTATTACCTAGCCCGTTTTGATGCTGTAGATTACCCCAGCGAAGTTAGAAGGTCAAAGAACCTTGGAAAACTAACCTCAACACATTGAGCACCAAGCACTTCACAAGTACCCGAAGCCCTAGAAGCCAATACTGCGGCAGCCATCGCAAGACGGTGATCACCCTCAGGGTCAAAGCGGAAAGAGCGAACTCCTCCGTCACCAACGCCAGTGATATAAATATAATCAGCACCCGATTCGACTTTAACACCAGCCAACTCTAAGAGCTCACAAGTTTTTGCTAATCGATCACTTTCTTTTACTCGTAGTTCTTCGAGATTGCGAAAGTGTGAGGTTTGCTTATCACTAAAAGCGGCCAATACCCCTAGAATGGGTATCTCATCAATGACATTTGCAACGACTTCACCTTCAATATCAAACCCGTTCAATTTCCTTCCCGGCTCAACCACCAAGTCCATTATTGGTTCAAAGCTTTTGCTATTCTCGTCCGTATTCTTAGGCTCAAGAGTGAGTCGAACTCCCGCATCCTTCAAGCAGGCAATAAAACCATTTCTAGTGGTATTGCGTAATACCCCTTCAATAACCCATTTAGGACCGCTCGGAGCAATCGACGCTAATACGGCAAAGAATGCCGCTGAAGAAGGATCTCCAGGAACAGACCCATCGAATGGACTGGGGCGAAAGGGTCCGCTAACCGATAAAACTTCTCCTCCGTCACCACTTTCAGTCACTGCAATAGCAGCTCCCAAATACTCCAAGAAAAGCTCGGTATGGTTACGCGACCCCTTAGGAAGAGTCACGCTGGTCTCACCTTTAATGTTCAGCCCAGCCAACATGATCGAAGACTTAACTTGAGCGGAAGCCTTGTCGTAGCACAGCTTCTGAGCTGATAAATGGGAGCCTGCAACGCGCAAAGGAAGAGTCAACTCCGCATGGTTTATAGACTCTATATTGGCACCCAACGCTCTTAATGGGTCCACCACCCGGTCCATTGGCCGTTTACTTAAACTCTCATCCCCATAACACTCCGTCACCAATCCGGGGCTTGCTGACAACACACCAAGCATCAATCGAGCGGTCGTACCACTATTGCCGAAATACAATGAATCTTTGGGTGAGGTAAAGGCGTCCCATCCGGGAGAGTCGACCACCAACGAATGGTTGTCTAAGATTTCAATCGAGACACCCAACTTCCTGAAACATTCAACGGTAGAAATACAGTCATTGCCGAGCAATGGTTTACCAATTTTACTCACCCCCTTCGCCAACGCAGCAAAAATCACTGCTCGGTGGGTGATTGATTTATCAGCAGGGCATAAAATTTTAATCGGAGTGCTATTATCAAAAGAGCCACTGCTAAACAGTGGCTCGAGCATTCTACTTTCACCCCATTCACTAGTCATTTTCAACCACCTCACCCATCGCCAAATACTTATCAATACGCTCGGAGCGTAAAGTTGCCGGGTCCATGGTTTGATAGTGAGTAAGATCACTTAAGATCTGCTTCTTTATGGATCTCGCTGTCAAGTCTAAGCTCCGATGAGCACCGCCAACGGGTTCGGTTATAATTGAATCAATCAGCCCTTTGCTAAGAGCAAAATCAGCGGTAAGCCGCAACGACTCAGCTGCCTCGCCAGCTTTAGAAGCATCTTTGAACAAGATCGACGCACACCCCTCAGGAGATATCACCGAATAGATAGAATGCTCCATCATATGGACTCTGTTTGCCACCGCGATTGCCAAAGCCCCACCACTACCGCCTTCACCAATAATTACTGTGATAATTGGTACCTTAAGCTTGGCCATGACCATAATATTTTTTGCAATTGCTTCTGATTGACCACGCTCTTCAGCTCCGACCCCAGGGTACGCACCTGGCGTGTCCACAAGTGTAACGATCGGTCGTGAGAACCGCTCTGCCATCGACATAAGCCTTAAAGCCTTTCGGTAGCCCTCAGGCCGCGGCATCCCGAAGTTTCGGTAGATATTTTCTTTGGTACCACGCCCCTTTTGGTGGCCGATGATGACTACAGGAAATTCACCAATAAGCGCCAACCCACCTACAATCGCTTTATCATCTTGATAATTACGATCACCGTGTAATTCCAAAAAATCACTGCTCATCGCTTCGATCAGTTCCAAAGAGTTCGGTCGATGAGGGTGTCTAGCAATCTGAGTCTTCTCATACCCGGTAAGGTTTGAAAACATATCCACTCTGAGTTGATTAGCCTTACCTTGAAGCTCATCAATCTCTTTATCCAAATTAACCGTCTGACTTGCTGAAACACGCTTTAGCTCATCAATTTTTTTCTCTAACTCTGCTATCGGTTTTTCAAAAGGAATGTATTCCACGTAGCAACTCTTCCTCTGGTAGTTTTAAGACACCTAAACTTATCCCATCTTTCAGGGACTTAGGTCAATGTGAGAAATAGAGTCAATACACCGCGGCTAATCGCAGGCTTTAAAAAAATTAATTTATTTAGCTAGTTACAAAAGATGACCCTAAATCATCCCCTACGCCACTTATGAAACTTACCCACGAACTCGATCAACTTCTCTGGCTTATGGTTATTTTTCCAGTTACCCGCCAAATACTTATTAGCTTCCGACCAAGTCGGGTAGATGTGAATTGTACCGAGGATTCGGTTTAAACCGTAGTTCCCCTTCATCGCTGCAACAAACTCGGTGATTAATTCCCCGGCGTGCGCTCCAACAATGGTAGCCCCTAAAACCTTATCCTTACCGGGAACAGTTAACACCTTAACCATTCCATGGTCTTCTTCATCGGCAATCGCTCGGTCTAGATCATCCAACCCATAGGTGGTTACCTCATAATCGATACCTGCCTCTTTGGCTTCGAGTTCGTTAAGCCCAACTCTAGCAACCTCTGGATCGGTGAAAGTGCACCATGGGATTACTCGGTAATCAACTTTAAACTTTTTAAAGGGACTAAATAATGCGTTCACCGCACAGAACCAAGCTTGATGAGCTGCGGTGTGAGTGAATTGATACGGCCCTGCGACATCACCGCAAACAAATACATTAGGGATGTTAGTACGTAGGTATTCATCGACTTCGATGGTTTTACGAGCGCTGAGTTCAATACCAAGATTCTCAAGGCCATATCCAGAAACTCTAGCCCTTCTTCCCAAAGCAAATAAACATGCATCAAACTCAATCTCCACTTGCTGTCCGTTAGTTTCACAAACTAAATAGTTGGAGTCCCCAACCTTTTTAAACTCTTTTGCTCTGTGTCCGGTCAGCGTTTTAACTCCATCTTTAGCAAAACTATCAATGACAAAAGATGCGACGTCCTCATCCTCTCGAACTAGAATTCTAGGTATTTGCTCGACAATCGTGACCTCAGAACCCAACCGACAAAAAGCCTGAGCTAATTCACAACCAATCGGCCCTCCCCCAAGAACCAGGAGCTTCTTAGGTTGTTCGGTTATTTCCCATATATCGTCTGAAGTGTAATAGGGAATCTGATCGATACCGGGAAAAGGGATCACAACCGGCTCTGCACCGGCAGCTACAATAATATTTTTAGTCGTGAGAGTCTTGCCGTCGACCTCGATCTCCCACGGTGATTTAATGGTCGCTGTACCTTGAATACACTCGACTCCTAAGCTGGTATAACGCTCGACCGAGTCATGAGGTTCAATTTTTTTAATTACCCGTTTAACACGCTGCATCACTTCAGCAAAATTCATCTGAAGTTCACCAGAAATAAACCCAAATTCTTTGGCTCTCTTAACATGAGACATAACCTTGGCTGATTGAATCAAGGCCTTTGAGGGAACACAACCGGTATTGAGACAATCCCCTCCCATCTTACTCTTCTCAATAAGTCCGACTTTGGCGTTAACCGCCGCTGCAATATACGAACTAACTAAGCCACCGGCTCCGGCTCCAATGACGAGTAGATTGTATTCATAATGACTTGGCCTTTTAAACTTCGCATAAACCTTCTTGGCCTTAAAGAAACTCACCAACACTTTAGCAACCAAAGGAAATATTCCCAGGAGAACAAATGAACCTAGAAGAGCAGGAGATAATATTCCTGACAAAGAGTCAATCTTGGCGATCTCGGTACCGGCATTGACATAAACCGCAGTACCGGCCAACATCCCGACCTGGCTAACTAAGAAAAATTTCAAAACTGATAGGGGGGTCAACCCCATAACAAGGTTAATGACAAAAAAAGGCACCACAGGTATCAACCGCAGAGTAAATAAATAGAAAGCCCCATCTTTTTTAATCCCATCGTTAAAAGATTGTAGCTGTGATCCAAAACGCTTCTGCACAGAGTCTCTAAGTAGAAACCTAGAAACTAAAAAGGCCAATGTTGCTCCGATCGTACTCGCAAAAGAGACTATAACCAGTCCAGTACTAAGACCAAAAATCGCTCCCCCGGCAAGAGTGAGAATTGTCGCTCCGGGAAGCGACAGGGCCGTAGTGATAATATAAACCGTCATATATGCCGCAATCATTTGCGCGGTATGTAGGTCATAAAACCCCTGAAACATCTCCCGTCGATCCTTCAAAGCTTGTAGAGTTAAAAAATCGCTCAGATTGAAGTGGGAAAATGCCCATATCAAGACTCCGATTGCGACCACCAATACTAACTTCGAGTATTTCTTTATCATTCAGACCTCTAGAAGCGATGTTAAGAAGAAATGTTAACATTTAACGTAATAATTTAACACCTGTAGAGTAACGGCATCTCGTTAAATTGACCTGGATTTATTACAGAACTTCCGCAATACTTCCATGTACGGCAACCAATTAGGTTACACATGACTGACAACAACCTTCCCATATGCGTTGATCTTGACGGGACCCTTTCTCGCACAGATACTTTGTGGGAGTATTTCATTGCCGCGCTAAAACACAATTGGGCATTCGTACTCGTTTCGCCTTTCAAGATATTGAATGGCAAAGCTAACTTTAAAAGTTATTTGGTGAATAGCACAGGCACATACAATCCCGAATATGTGTTCCAAGAAGACCTTTTAGAGTATTTGAAATCAGAAAAAAATAACGGCCGAAAAATCTACCTTGCGACTGGCAGTCACGAAGTCGTTGCTAAAAGGGTCGCGAATCAAGCTCAAGTGTTTGATGGAGTATTTGCGACCAATGACCGAACAAACCTAATCAGCCAAAACAAAGCTGATCTACTCACGAAGACTTTTCCAAATGGGTTTGTGTATGCCGGAAATTCTAGCCAAGACTTAAAGGTTTGGGCCACAAGCAAAGAAGCTATCTTAGTGAATACTCCAGCTTCAATCCGAACCATCGCCAAACAATCCTATAACGTAACAAAAGAATTTGGGGAAAGCCCGAACCAATGGCTCGACCTTTTGCGCCTCGTTCATAAGAAACAGTGTCTAAAGGCCACCCCGTTATTAATCCCACTGGTGTGGATTACAAATCCATCTATCACTGAAATATCTATATTTTTAATTGGATTAATTTCATTTTTATTAGGAACATCGGCTCTATACCTCGCCAGAGACCTTCTTAACTTAGATCAAGACCGCAAACACCCGAAAAAGAACCCACAGGTTTTGGCTTCGGGCAGGGTTGAAATATCTAAAGCCTGCTTTTTATTCATGATGTTATTAACTCTAGCCTTTGTTTTATCGCTTATTTTGAGTCAAACTTTCTTTTGGATGCTACTGGGGCATTGCATTCTTATTGCCATTTTGGAACTAACCATACTTCGTGAGAGCGTAGCTTTAAAGACGCCTCTAACTTTATTACGCCTCATCTTGCCAATAGCAGCCGGATTCATACTACTAAGGTGATGTTTTTTGAAGTTGAAGGATTTTTATTGTTTTCGATGCAAATCAAAGCCCATATGCAAACCAAAGCCCATTAATCTACCACTAGGATCTAACTCACTTGCTCCGGTTTCAAGATAATTCAAGCTTGAACCGGCAAACCAAGTTTCACTAAGATTAATATTTAAATCAAGACCGACAGAAAGATAACCTCTACCAGCTACCGGAGAGTAACTCGCTCTAACATCACTCCAAAAAACCTGGCCATAACTATGCCATTTCGCCAAGAATGCCGCTCGAGTTTTTTGACCGCTTTGAAAGTATTTTGGTTCATCTTCCTTAGTTCGATACGGGGTATTGATTTTACTAATAAACAGTCCTCCTCCAAATTGAAGGTTAAAACTATCAAACTCAAAGCGACTATTTAAAAACCCTTCTGCAATGGTGATAGCAGCGGGTAACTCCTCATAGCCCGAGGGTGCCGTCCATATTTTAGTCTGTAAATGCCGTGCCGCTTTCATATCAAGAGATATATAACGACCGACATCAATTTCGTTCTGAACATAGTAAAGTGTTCCCCCAGGAATTTTTAGACCATTGTCAGCTTCGTAGGTATAGTACATAATCCCGCCGCGTTGTTTTACATTTTGCAGCTCAACAGCTTCGTAGTTATCTACACCGATTTTTTGATTCGGTAGCGCTTTCACACTTTCATCAGTAGCCGCATTTTCTCTACACTGGTTAATAATATTTTGAATTTTAACCTGATATTTTTTTGAAGTAAAAAACTTATAATATAATGGTATTTTCTGCATTTTATCTTTGTCTAGATAACCTTCGATTCTACTACCAAAGGCACCGACGTCAGTAAACACACCTTCACCGATTTTTTTATACGACTTATTTGGCAGCATAACCCCAAACTCAACTGGCATACAAATGTCTGGAACATCATTAGTTATGTAGCCGGTAGAAGTATCAGCAATGACATGATTACTTTCTGAATCTGATTGACCTAAAACCTCTTCGGCATCTGCAGCGCCGTCCTTCTTCTTGCCACTCTCTTTAGGGTCTACAGTTACGACATTACTGACTTCCCCACTCCAAGGAAGCCCAGCTAACAACTCCTTTAATAGGCCAAAAGAAAATACTTTTACCGACTCTGTTCGTGGATCAAACCTTTTAGCAACCTCTGAAACTAATATGGGTTTAGGCTTCGCCTTTTGATTTATCTTTGTATACGTCAGAAATGCTAACTTCACGGTCCCATTTGATTTACAATAAACATTCATTCTGTTCAGAGTTCGACCGCGTCTAACAAATTTGTATCGACCAAATGATCCCAAGTGAAACTCTATGCTTCGAACTATTCTTTTACATACGCGTTTTTCAGACGGACCTACTTCCCGGACAGAAAGCCTAATATATTGAGGGAATTTATACTCCTTGGCAAATAGCGCTTGCTGCCCTGCAAGAGTGCAAAGCAGCGCCGACCCAATAAGTATTTTGAATGACTTAAAACACATAAAATTAAACCCGTAGTTTCACATAATAGTTATCGGGATTAACCTAGTAAAATTAAGCCTATACGTGATAAAGGGCTTTGAAAGACTCAACAAAAACCACCAATGAGACTCTCATTTCAAATGGTTACAACCGCGTCATCGATAGTCTAATTTTCTAAATTTTTGACACTAAGTAAGGTTTACGAGATTTTTTTAAGAATTGAATTGATCCGTTTAGAACATTCGGTGGTGGTTTCCTTCCAATCCCCATTGTAAGACACCGCACGATCGTCGACGTATATATCGGCTATCAACTTGCTACCGATAAAAATATCATCATAGAAAAAGTCAAACTGCTCAAGCGTTCTGGCAATAAAGCTGATCTCTTCGTTTAGGTTCCCTCGTTCCCGCGCTTCCGTAGTACGGCAGGTATGGATGATCACCTTGCAGCCCAAGTTTTTCAAACGCTTCAATGATTCCCTAGCCCCTGGGGCGGGATACATCTTTCCTTGGTCATCGTAACAAACCAAAGTATCGTCGAAGTCCACGGCTACAGTTATCATGCTAGGCCCTCATAAATTAAGGAGATACTGGCGTATCGGCCCCATTTTGGGAAAGATTACTATATTTTCCCTAGTGTCCGTTCTCTGTAGCGGTTAAATATTAAGATTTTTTACCTATTCGTCTTAATTCGAGCCGCAAAAAGTTGAAATCACTAACTAAAACCTGATAGAATAAATAAAGATAGGTTTTCATCAACCTTCTCAACGAGAGGAAACCATGGTTAAGTCTGAATTAATAGAAAGTCTGGCCGAAAGAGCCGATATCACACTCGCTAAAGCCGAGGAAGTTATCGATTTGTTCTTTGACTCAATAATTGACACACTTTGTCAGGGTAATCGAGTCGAGATTAGAGGTTTTGGCGCACTTACAGTAAGAGAATACAAAGCTTACGAGGGGCGTAATCCGAAAACAGGACAAAAAATCACTGTTCCGCCAAAATGTTTACCATTTTGGAAGACTGGACAAGAGTTAAAACAACGAGTCGACTCCGCCTTTGCATCTGGTTCTGACGGTAGCTCAAGTTTCTAAATCTATTCGGTAAATCACGGAATGGCTTGACATTATGTCTTGATCTGGACATTTATGTTCTCTGTTAAAAGAGGATTTAGTAAGTGCCACTCTACGAGTATAAATGCAATGTCTGTGAACAGGTCTCTGAGATATTACATAAAATAAGTGATCCAACTCCTGAGGAGTGTCCTGCTTGTGGGAAATCTGGCGATTTGATCAAGATATTGAGTCCTTCAGCCTTCCATTTAAAAGGAGGTGGCTGGTATGCAGACGCCTATAGTTCTAGTAAACCCAAAGATTCTTCCGAGAAATCTACCAGCTCTGATTCGCCCAGCCCCAGCAAAGAGGCTTCAAGCAAGAAGGCTGGTTCCCCAGACTCGAGTTCGCCAACAACTCCTACGAAGCCGTCGTCTAGTAAGAACTAATCGTTAATTCAAAGCAGTTTTACTCGCCATATTCTTCATAATCATCAGATATCTCGCCTTGCAGGCTATCGCCGATATCTCCAGCTGATTGAACAGGGTTTTTCTTACAAGCAACTGTACATCCAATAGGCTGACCATCGGTACATTGACTTAGAAGAATATTCTCGCAGCTCTGACGATTCCCTGACCTAGCTGAAATAGTGACAGACTTGCCCTCTTCAACTGTACATACACAGCGGCCAGTATAAGTATCTGAAAATGCATACGAAGATGCGGCCAAAGAAACGACTAGTACAAAATTAGATAAAAACTTCATAGCTAATTCCTTTTTCAATTTGTTTAAAAATCTAAGTAGTAGATGGCCATGATACGTTAAACTGGCCGGCAAGTCAAGCCCAGCAAGGGTTTGCTGCATTCTCTCGCTTCTGAACATGTTTCTAGGTGAGATCGGGGGGTTTTTAATTCTGCTTACATTCGCCTGATTTTTTTGCTATTTCGTTGACTTGTTTACACCATTATTCGAGGTCAGGTTGAGCGACAAAAAGATCATCTATTCTATGGTTGGGGTATCGAAAACTGTCGGTACTAAGAAAGTTATTAAAGATATTTCTCTGTCTTACTTTTATGGCGCAAAAATTGGCGTCCTTGGTTTAAATGGTTCGGGTAAAAGTACGCTACTTCGTATCATGGCAGGCGTAGATCACGAATTTAAAGGCGAAGCACATATATCTGAAGGTTTCTCAGTTGGCTACCTTGAACAGGAGCCTGAATTAGACCCAAGTAAAACCGTCCGTGAAATTGTCGAAGAAGGTGCCCAAGAAATCGTCGATTTACTGAAAGAATTTGACGAAATCAACGCAAAGTTTGCCGAAGATCTTAACCCTGGGGAAATGGATAAAGTATTAACCAGACAAGCTGTCGTTCAGGACCTTCTCGACCGTCACGATGCTTGGAATCTAGATAGTAAGCTTACCTTTGCGATGGATGCACTACGTTGCCCGCCTGCCGACCAAAATGTCGAGCACTTATCTGGTGGTGAGCGGCGGCGCGTCGCTTTGACTAGGCTTCTACTCCAAGAACCTGACATATTATTACTGGACGAGCCTACTAACCATCTGGATGCCGAATCTGTTCAATGGTTAGAGCACCACTTAAGAGATTACAAAGGGACCATCATCGCGGTAACTCATGATAGGTATTTCTTAGATAACGTTGCTGGTTGGATATTAGAACTTGATCGTGGCCACGGTATTCCATGGAAAGGAAATTATTCATCATGGCTCGAACAGAAAGAAAAAAGACTCGCCAATGAACAAAAAGGTGAGCAGCGTCGCCAAAAAACTCTACAACGTGAACTTGAGTGGATTAAGATGTCACCAAAAGGACGTCACTCAAAAAGTAAGGCGCGTATCAGTTCCTACGAAAGCCTTCTGAAGCAAGAATCCGAAAGTCTGGATAACGATCTGCAGATATACATCCCACCTGGACCTCGTCTTGGCGATATAGTTATCAATGCTCAAAAAGTAAGTAAGAGCTTCGACGACAAGCTTCTTTATGAAAATTTGGATTTCAAACTTCCTCCGGGCGGCATTGTCGGTATCATCGGCCCGAATGGTGCAGGTAAAACAACTCTTTTCAAAATGATACTTGAAGAGTTAAAGCCCGATAGTGGTGACTTCAAGATTGGCGAAACCGTTAAGCTTGGTTACATGGAACAATCTCGAGACGCCTTAGATCCCAACAAAACAGTTTGGGAGGTCGTATCTGGCGGTCACGATACCATTACTCTTGGTACTAAAGAAATAAATTCCAGAACCTACCTTGGCCGCTTCAACATATCGGGTCAAGATCAACAGAAAAAAGTTGGAGTGCTCTCTGGCGGAGAACGCAACAGAGTTCAATTGGCAATTCTACTACGTCGAGAATCCAATGTGATTTTACTCGATGAGCCCACAAACGACCTTGATATAAACACGCTAAGAGCGCTCGAGGAGGCTCTATTAAACTTCGCCGGATGCGCAGTGGTCATTAGCCATGATCGTTGGTTCTTAGACCGAGTTGCGACTCACATACTGGCCTTTGAAGGTGACAGCAAAGTAAATTTCTTTGATGGCAACTACTCTGAGTATGAGGCCGATCGAAGAGAACGCCTAGGTAAGGATGCCGATACACCTAAACCGATCCGGTTTGGTAAGATAAAACGTTAACCCCAAGGAGAGATATATGAAGTTATTTATGGCAGCGATGTTTGCATTGTTAATTGGATGCTCAGACCATAGCTCCGATCTTTCCAGCCTCCAACCTAAGGATCTCCAAGTATCCGAACAAAACTTTGTCGATTATGTCGACGCCTATACCTACCCTCATTTCATTCAGGATAACAATGACGCCTTAGACGCTCGCATCAAACTACTTGACCAAGCCCCAAGAGGATCCGTCGCAAAAATACTCACCTTTGTCTGGGAAAATGGCAGCAGTACAAACCTCTTAGCGGCTCACATGTGCAAGGCTGCTAAACGTGGGGTTGACGTTCAGTTTATGGCAGACAGCAAGTATGGTTCATTGGTCGAGAATGACTCGCACTGGTTTAACGAACCCGCAAATGAAGAAATCTATCAATGGCTAGCCAACTGTGGCGTAAAAATTCGAATCTATAACAAGATTCCCGAATTGTATAATAATGAGGTGTTTCACAGGCGATTCTTCACCACTAGAAGTACCGCAAAAGCTAGAATAGTCGCGAGATCAAGAAAAGAGTACGGCTCTATTGCGATGTCGCCGCTTAACAGACTCAACCACCGAAAGCTCTTCGTGGTCGAGAAAGTGGTTAAAGGCAAAAAGGTTGGTTGCATGATCCTCGGTGGGAGAAACTTAGGCGATCACTACTTAAGCTGGAAAAATGAGGGCAATCAATTCTTAGACTCTGATGTCATTCTATGCCGGCAGCATCTTTCGGATCAGCAAGAACGTAACTACCAGGTATTTAAGTCGGCTCATGATTCCTTCGAGGACGTCTGGGCTATTCAAAAAGAAACCATCTACTTGAACGGCGACAAGAGCAACAAGACTTCCCGAGACGTGGTTCATCAGATCCCTCCGAGAAAAGACTTCTATTACGATCACCTTTGGTTTGCCAGAAAAGAATCCAATGATCGTCTTTCAGAAAAAAACCCGCATCGTAAAAATAAGGTTTTTAAAGGAGACGAGGAGAAACCCCAAAAAGTCAGAATGATCCCCTTAGCCAAAACGTTACCAAAACCTCACATTCCAGTATTTGGTATCCCCATGAAGAACACCACTCGCTGGAAATTAAAAACTTCCGGCTGGGATGCCGACTACTCCAACGATTTTGTTAGAGAAGAACTCTACAAAGGAATCGACGCAGAACTTTCTGAGATTTATATCGAAAGCGCCTACTTGACCCTAGATAGTGAGATGAGAAGTAAGATTGAACAAGCCTTAGAACGGGGAGTTCAAGTAACCTTAGTCAGTAACAGTGCCTTTACAATGGACGGCGAAGGAGCAAAACTCATATCCATCGGTAACATCGACTTCATACATGCAATGAAGAGCCGATATCCAGATCATATAAAAGCTTACTATTTAACCGCAATGGCTGGGCATATGCTTCACTTCAAAGGGGCTGCATTTCGGTGTCAAAAAATGATCAAAGACTACGACACCAAAAATAGCGATAACAAGCGGCAAATATACCAAAAGAAATTCATCCTAGGGTCTCATAACTTTCATCCGCGCTCAGGGATGTCGGACAAAGAGCACGCGCTAGTTTGGAATGAAAAAATTGGTCAGACCTGCATTGACCGCCTTGAAGTACTTGGTCTCGAAGCAGATGACATCGATATATCCCCCAACCCAATCGAAGCTGATAATAAAGACGGAGTCGGCCTACGGCTTTCGGGTTGGTATCAACCGGTGGTTGAGGATTTTTACGGAAATAAAATATCGATCATAGTTGAGTTTGACGAGTACATAAAAAACTGGGAGCAATACAACGCCAGGCCGGATGACGGAATCATAAAACGCATCCAAATGAAGTTTCATAAGTACCTATTTCGCGACGATGGCCGTATGGTCGGCGGTGCGGCTGGCATATTAGGTCTGCTTAAACCTCATTATGAAAAATACTTATAAAACTTGAGTTCTCAAATAAATTCTGCTGATATGCTGTAGTCACAAATATTTTAAATTAGAACAAAACGGTACACTTATGTTACTAGATGGAGGTTATACCGATCGTGTTTAGGTTTTCCGGGATTAGGCTGATACGATCCTGAAGTTATCGGTGATCAGAGTTTTTAATTCTGGTTTGTATTTTCGAATTCCTCGGAAAAAAGCCGTT
>Ga0222674_1000093_pt1 | contig 51940 bp, 41 predicted proteins | sample AntAcemetagen866_FD_179804 | JGI IMG/M metagenome (GOLD analysis project Ga0222674, IMG submission 179804) | Saline water microbial communities from Ace Lake, Antarctica - #866 | ecosystem: Environmental > Aquatic > Non-marine Saline and Alkaline > Saline | place: Antarctica: Ace Lake...
CGGAGAGAATGAATATTATTTTATCTTAACAGCTCAGGCGGGAAAAAAAACGGGCAAGGCTGCTAAAGAGCCGAAAAGTGATGCCCCGGAAAAAGCCGAGCCGATAACGCTCGACCCCGTAACATTCGCTGAAGTCACCATCAAATCTTTAGATAAATGGAAGGCACCAGATCCAGTCGAAGGTGCTTTATTTACGGATATCCCTGGCGACAGCTTACGAGAGCTCACATCTACAGCGATGAGAACTCTGGGTGTTCACGAACAGGATGTTCTCCTTTCTATTAAAGTGGATATGTTTGAAAAAAATAAAAAATTCTTTTTCTTTGGTGAGGATCAGCTGGTAAACAGTGTCAGTTACCGACCTGCTGACCTCCTCGTGAAGTTCAAAAAGTCAGATCCCCCGGTGAGACAGGAAGTTAAAATAGTTGATGACCAAGGCACCGATGTCACCCTATCGTTAAGATTTATAGAAAAAAATACGGACAAAGAAAACTCAGAGTCCGAAAAGTGAACTCAAATATGGGCCTCACCGGAACTTGGTCCAAGCTTCTAGCCTCTGAATTTGAACAGCCCTACATGAAATCATTGAAATCTTTTCTAAAAGATGAAGTTTCCCGAAACAAAACGATCTACCCTCCTGAGCCGATGTATTTTAACGCTTTAAATAAAACTCCTTACGAAAAAGTGAAAGTAGTCATCTTAGGGCAAGACCCTTATCACGGACCGGATCAAGCACACGGGTTATGTTTTTCCGTACAAAAAGGCATAAGACCACCGCCATCGCTAAAAAATATTTACAAAGAAATGAAAAGTGATTTAGACCTTTCATCTCCCGATCATGGAAACCTTGAGGCTTGGGCTGAACAAGGTATCCTACTACTCAATAGTACTTTGACCGTAGAGAAAGGTAATGCTGGCTCTCACCAGAAAAAAGGTTGGGAGGAATTTACTGACCGTATTGTTTCCATAATAAATGAGAAGGACGCCCCCACCGCGTTTCTACTATGGGGGGCATATGCACAGAAAAAAGGAGAAAGTATTGATCGATCCAAACACTTGATTATTAGCTCACCTCATCCTTCGCCATTTTCAGCAAATCGAGGTTTTTTTGGCAGCGCGCCATTTTCAAAAATAAATCGTTTTTTATTGGAGAACGAAAGAGATCCTATCAACTGGAGCCTCAACACTCATTAAGGCAGAATTTTTACTGGTTCATCCCAGCAGCTTGCCTTGCCGCAAGTTTGTTCGGCTGAAATGTCTACCACATAAATATCATCATCATACATATACGCTGCTCTGGTACCGTCAGAAGATACGCTAGGATAAAACGCGCCACCTGAGTATTTTACTGCAGACTGCCAAGAGCTATTTTTAAATTGAGATACTAAGCTTCCCTGAAATAAAGTATTGCCGTCTCTCGTCAAAACTGGATAAAAAGCACAGCACTCCGCAAAGCTAGCATTTAAAGAATCCCATCCCCCACCATTTGCAATGTAGGTAACAACAGCATCACTATTAAACGCCGCTACCTTAGATCCAGAAACATCAATCGTCGGGGTAGTCCCAACCCCCACGGCTGTATGATCCCACGTCGACACTTGCTTCACAGCCATATAAAGGCTTTCACCTCTTTGATAGACGATGTTCTTACCATCGCCACTTAGTGAAAAGTTAGAAGCATCGCCTGATATTGTAGTTGTTTCCCAGTCCGCCCCATTTTTCGCAGAATAATAAAGTACGTCATCATCTAACCATGCGACGTACTCCCCTGTATCGTCGATAGCAATTCTGGTACAGCTACTACAAGCTACCAACTCGGTCTTCGACCAATCTGAAGATTTTTTTTCTCGAATAATTAATTTACTATCAGCCAAGTAAAATATGGTCTCACCGTCACCACTGATCGTCGGTGCCGAGCCGTCAGGAGAAATACTTATAATTTCCTCCTCGGTTTCGATCTTAGCGGAGGTCCACCCGTTATCATTACTTGCGAGGTAAAGGCAGAGCTTAGCTTTGCAGTGGGTCGATAGGTATAATAATTTATTACCATCAGAACTAAGTACTGGGGTGGTGTTAACCAAACTAACTTCTTGTGGCAACAAATCAGCGGAAAAAATAACCTCCTCTGAAAGATTACTCTCGCCTCCTGATCCGGTGGCAGAAATTCGGTAGTAATATTTCTTCCCAAAAATAAGCGCACTGTGCTTGGTACTGTTTTTCAATATGCGATCAATTTTTTTACTTTTACTTTTCTCAACACTAGCTGAGTTCGCCCAATAGATAGTGTAAAACGACGAGTCATCAACCTCGTCCCATTCTATATTCACACCACTTCCTGATAACTCTATCTTCAAGCCAGTCGGTGTATGAGGAACACTAAATTGATCCTCACCAAGAGCCACTACACTAGGGGCCGTTCGACTTTTACACGCGCTAAAACTAATCAAGCTAATACATACGCTTGCCTGTAAAACAGCTTGAAGATAGCTTAGCTTCATAAAATCACTCCCCTTCTTTAGATACTATCGGGACTTAGTCTCAACAATTAAGATCCAGTAAATAACTATTTAATAATATTAATATTTTTTTAATAAATATGAAAAACACAAAAAAAAGAGGATGATTTCTCATCCCCTCTAAAGTCTTTTTAAACTACGGTCTCTTAGCAGCGGCTAACCTCAACTGCACAAGGACCTTTTTTTCCTTCACCAATTTCATACTGAACTGTATCTCCCTCGGCGATAGGGCCGTTTGTAATACCAGTAATGTGGACAAACACATCTTTGCTACCATTACTCGGGGAAATGAATCCAAAACCTTTTTCTTCGTTAAAAAACTTTACAATACCTGTTTCCAATGCTCACTCCTAAAAAACTTATAAAAAAACACCAGTAAAACCATTAAGGGCCTTACTCACTGGTATATTATGATATGAAATCGGGATTGACTAGTAAAATCCGATCAATATTTCAGTTAAATAGAGAAGTTTTCCAGATATCCTCGGTTACCAAAATTAATTCTATAATTACAATAAGATACGCCAGGGGCCGTTGTTACCAAGGTACTTAGACTAATCATTAAGCATTCCACAGGACCCAGCTTACAGGTAAAAACCCTCCCGAGACTCACCCTGCTCCGATAGGTAAGGGGTCCCCTTTATTGTTTGGTGGGTTTTCTTTATACTATTTATCTAAAGTGAAATTACCTGACAATGCCGGACAGCAACGGCAGCCAGACTCGACAGAATGATAAGGATCCAAAATCACCCATGACTGAATCATTCAACTTCAAACCCGGAAAAATAATAGCAAATAAATATGAAATCGAGAATCTACTTGGCTGTGGCTGGGAGGGTGAGGTCTACCTGACCCGAGAACTACGGACCGGAATTGAGCGTACAGCTAAGTTTTTCTTCCCCAAAAGAAATATCAACAATGAGGTCGCTCAAAGGTTCGCGCAAAAGCTATATCGGATAAGAACCAACCCGCTTATCATTCAGTACCACAACCATGAAATCATAAAATATAAGTCTCAAGACATCACCTGTTTAATCTCCGATTATGTAGACGGCGACCTACTCTGTGACTATCTAAATAAAAATCCTGGAAAACGGATCCACCCTTTTGTAGCACTTAAGATTATTCACACCATAGCTTTAGGGCTAGAGGATATCCATGCTAGCGGGGAGTATCACGGGGATCTTCATATTAATAATATTTTTGTAAAGCCTATTGGAGTTGGTTTTCATGTGAAGTTAATCGATCCTTTTGACTGGCGCGACAATAAATATCTAAATATCAAAAAGGATGTCGTTGATCTAATAAGGATACTCTACGACATCTTAGGCGGGAAAAAATGGTACGCCAAGCAAGGTCCAGAAATTAAGTCGATATGTTGCGGGCTGAAGAAAACTATGATTACTAAAAAATTCAAGAACGCCGGTGTACTAAGAAAGTATATCGAGACCATTGAGTGGGTGATTTAAAGTGACTAAGACAAAAGACGTCTTCTTTAACGAGGATATGGAAGAACTCGCTGAATTCACTAATGGAGACTACTCCCTAGCAGGTATCACCTGCAAAAATAGAAATAACGATCACAACGAAGACTCATTCGGCATTTTCAAACCCTCAAAAAGTGTCACAGTAATAGCCGTTGCTGATGGTGCTGGAGGGCATAACAACGGCGAAGAAGCTTCGAAGACAACGATAATAGAACTGCAGAAAATTCTATCAAATACCCGAGAAAAAAACTCTTATCGATCTGAAATTTTAGACGCCTTCGACAGAGCTAACGACGTGATCATTGAAAAACTCAATGGTGCTGCTACCACATTACTTGTAGTCGAACTTCACAGCGATTGGTTTAAATACTACTGTGCCGGTGACTCAGCAGTTGAGGTCGTCGGGGGGAAAGGTAAACAAAAATTCAGATCAGTAGGACACTCTTCGTTCGACATGGTCCTTGAGGCGGGCGTCGACATGTCAGAGGTGGAAGATGAAGCCGACTTACGAAACACCATCACGAACTGCGTAGGGTCAACCTCGATGAGGGTTGAAGTCGGACCAAAATTCACCTTAGATCCAAGAGATGTTATTGTTGTTGGTAGTGATGGGCTTTTTGATAACGTCGATTTAAATACATATGTAAACACTATCAGCCGGTCCAATGTGAAATCTGTCTGTAAAGATCTCTTAGATAGGTCATTAGAAAAGATGTACAAACCCGACAATAACGACGGCTACTCAAAACCAGATGACGTAACAATTGTTACTATAAAAAAAATATAAGTAGCAATAGGCTCATGGGTCAGGATCTGGCATCAATCAATTGATCTTTATCAAAGTCATAAATGATATCCGAATGCTTGAGAAAGCCTTTTCTATGGGAAACGATAATGACCGTAGTTTTACCCTTTAACAGGTTAATCGAGTCGGCAATATCAGATTCAGTAGCCACATCAACATTCGCTGAGGCTTCGTCCAGAACCAAAAGCTTGGGATTCACCAACAAAGCCCGAGCCAAAGAAAGCCTTTGCTTCTGCCCGGCTGAAAGACCGTCACCATTTTCGTTAATTTCAAACTCTAAACGACCAGGCTTTGCATCAATCACATCGAACAACTTCGCTTGTGTAAGCGCATCCCAATAGTCCTGGTCCGCCTTTTCGCCCCTAAGACCGTAAGACAGATTATCTTTAATCGTGCCTTGTATTAAAAAAGGCTCAGCCCCCACATAACCAACATTATTAAGTAGACTCGAATTTAAATATTCGTCGGGCAATATTCCACCAAGCTTCACACTGCCACGACTAGGCTTCATCACCCCTAAAATAATGGCTAATAGCGTAGATTTTCCTGAACCACTCCGACCTACAATCCCAAGTTGACTACCGCTGGGACAAGCAATACTAAGATCATTTAAAATTAACTTATCAGTATCTGGATATATAAAATCAATATTTTTCAAATCTATATCCACAGCCCGGTCACCAACATCGGCTTTATTTCGAGCATCGACACTATGATCCTCTCCTCTATCTATCGGAGATATATTTCCTAAGAAGTTAATCCTCTCCAAAATCTTTGCTGCTTCGACTTTTTCCTGATCAAAAGCCTCCTCCATAAAACCCATGGACTTAGAGAAGTGAGGGTAAATCATGACAGCACTTCCGGTAAAAGTGAAAGCCTGTCCCAAAAACTGAAGGAATCTTAAAAACATATATAGAAACGCCAACAAATCGATGGGAGAAATATTTATCGCTTTAATATCTAGAGAAAAGATTGCAACGATTAACAACACACCAAAAAAAGGCGGGAAGACTCCGGCCGTCGATGAGTAAATCATACCGCGAATAGAGTTAGCAGCGTATATCAAGCTACTCTCGGCTAAAGAGTTGAACTCCTTCTCACCGGTACGTAATATTCTAACCAGTAACCAATTACGCGAAACCCTTTCAACTCCCTTAAGAAGTTTTTCTTGCTGTTTAGGGATATTCTTAGAAAGGATAGCTACACGTTTATATATCCAAAGAGTCACCAGACCTAAAACCAATGCTCCACAAAGACCAAACAAGGCAAGATGCCATTCAAGCCAAAGGAGAAAAAGAAAAACACCACCGGCTTGAATAATTGAGCATGCGGCTTTATTAACAATGGAAAGAAACTCCGAACCCTTTACAAATAACTCACTAATCCGAAGGTTAACCTGCGCAACCGAGATATACCTCGCCACTTTATCTAGCAGCATCTGATGCAACGAAAAAGTACGTAGCCTAGCGTTAAATAACTGCCCTGAAGTTACCGTTCCTTTAACTACTAAGAGGTTACTAACGGCTCTTGAAAAAGCTAACAGAATAAGTAGAAAACCTATCTCAGTTCTGGTGAATGTGAAATTTTTAACGAATGAGAAACTAGAAGCATCTTCAGATAAAATACCCAAAGACTTCAGGAACAGCTGTAGAAACCCAGCGACTCCGATTTCGATGAAGGCGAGCCCCACCGAAACAATACCCGAAAAACCCACCCATAAAATGGACCTTAACCCTATTATGGAAACCCATAGTTTTAACTTGTTCAAGAAAACTCTACTTCCATTTTAAAATACCGCGAATTAGCCAACTATCACAAATCCTTGACAATTTTTCAAGCATTTGTTAATCCTTTCTAGTTTAATTCAATAACGGATTCTAACTTCACAATGATTCAACCCATCAAATTGAAACTTATTCGACTTAGAGAAAAATGCTGGTTTAAATCCCCCTACTGGCTGCACGTCATAGACTATAAAATCTCCCAATTTTTTTTCGAGAACAGAGTTCTTTTCAAACTATTCAAAAATAAAGGGCTAAGGTATTTCCCTCGTAAAATTACCTATATCGACCCCAATTCAATAACTCATTACGACCGCGATCGCTTCTTTGCCAGTATTTACTACGTTCAATCCGGGGATTGGGACCTTAAAAAGAACCCCCTCTGCGAGAAGCTACAGCAGAAATTCGTAAGAGAGCTTTTGGTTGAAAAGAAGAGCATTGAAAACCTGAACTGCCTCGAAGAATACCTCCAGAAGATTACCAATTCTGCTACTACTCGTGATCAAGCAATGACAATCATTAGGAATAAGGCCGAAAAATGCCTGGATTTATGTGAAAAAATGAAGAAAGACGGCTATCTAACTCAGAAAGAGCTTGGAAAATCCAGCTGGAATAGATTTAATACTTGGTACGATGAAATTAGAGTTTCAATGGACAGAAATGGGAAGTATATATTGAATGGGTCCGGAAACCATCGCCTCGCGGTTGCGCAGGTGTTAAAGTTAAAAAAAGTTCCTGCAGTTGTTATAAGGGTTCACTCTCAATATTATATGGATAAAAAATGCTAAATATAAAATCAATCGTCAAAGACAAAATTTATAAGTTTGTAAATCATAAATACAGCAGCTCGGATGCCTTTGGCTTCAAAGACAACCTGGATCTTCAAATGATCCACCGCTTTTACAGCAGATACCACCCACTCACTTTAGAGGGTGGCGCTGCCGGTAGTAAAAGAAATGTTATGGACCGTGCCGAATTGATACGTCCTAACCTGATCGGCCACAGCTGTCTGGACATCGGCTGCCAAGCGGGATTTTTCTCATTCATACTATCATCTGACACAATGTGGCTAACTGGCGTCGACCGTGACCCTATTATCCTTAAGAAAGCCAACCTCCTTAAAAAGAAGTTCAATAAGAAGAATGTAGATTTTAAAAAGATGGAGATCACTGAAGAGACTCTTGCCACTATTCCAAGTTTCGACAACACGTTATACTTGTCGATCCACCATCACATGATAAAAGTGTACGGATATCAAAGAGCAACAGAGATCTTAAAAGTCATCGCTAGCAAAACGACGCGGCTGTTTTTCGACTTCCCCTACTACAAAGACGTTAAAGACATAAAATTATTCTCTGAGATTCCAGATATGGGAGATAACCCCCATGAGTGGATGGAGAGCTACCTTAAAAGCGCTGGGTTTTCAAAAGTAACCCTACTTGGCGTATTACAGCACCCCGAAAAAACCCATGAAAAACGACCATTATTTATGGCTGAAAGATAATCTCTAGACTCCACAATCATTTGTACATGTGTTAAAATCGATCATAATCCAAGGAGGGTATATGAGAACAGGACTTATAATATTGATAGGACTATGCCTATCAGCTCCCGTAGTTGACGGACGTAAAGTTTACATAGCCAAAGTTTCAAAAGAAACCGCTGTCACAACCTTTTATAACCGAATCGCCAAACCTAATTACCATGTAGTCGCGACAAATAAAAAAATCGTAGGAGCCACCGAAATCCAAGAGCCTGCCGGATCAAAAGTCATGCTGGTGGAGCTCACTAATAGTGACTACCCAATCCTACCCAATGAAGCGGCACGGTTTGGTGATGTCGCGGTCGTGGTCATTGATCAATTCGTCGAGGGATACCATGATCATACAAACCATAAACTTTACTTTGAAGCAGTTGGGACTAATCTCCAAAAATCTACCACTTCTAAAAGAAAATCAAATCTACCTATCAAAAGATTTGGATCTTCTATCAAATTCGACATTGACCCACTTTTCTTGACTTCACAGATAAGAGCATTATCTGGAGCTGACCCCATAGAAATTAACGGTCAAACCCAAAGAATTAGCGATCGGCTAACTATCGGCAATAGATCACTAGCTCGTCAATACCTAAAGTCACAATACGAAGCTTTAGGCTTTGAGGTGTCAGAACATAACTACGACCAGGGTGTAAACTTCGTCGCTGAACGTAAGGGCAGAACTGACCGCTATGTCATCGTTTCTTCTCACTACGATACCGTTAGCACAGCTGGGGCTGATGATAATGCAGCAGGCACTGTATCAGCGTTAGCGGTCGCAAAAGCATTAAGTGATACGGACTTCGAGTACACACTCAGAATAGTAGCCTTCGACCAGGAAGAAATTGGGCTTGTTGGATCAAAGGAGTATGTGAAACACCTGAGCAACTCAGGAGATATCGATAACCTACTGGGAGTTATTAACCTAGAAATGACTGGCTATGATAGCGACAACGACGGAGGCTTTCATGTCATCGACTGCAACGAAAACTCTTCACCTGATCTTTCGGAAATCGTCATGCAAGCTGTCGACGAAGCATCCATAAACCTCTCCAAAGTATTTGCCTGCACTAACCGTAGCGATCACGCAAGCTTTTGGCGTTATGATAAGCCAGCAATCGTGGTATCTCAGAATTTCTTCGGTAACGACAGCAACCCTTGCTATCATAGATCATGTGACAAGGTTGACATGATGAACTTTGACTATATGAGAAAAATCACTGAAGCCATCGCGGGTGCTACCTACCATTTGCTTCAGCCTATTAACTAATTTATGACGTCGTATAGCGGATAAGGTATATCCGCTATACGGTTAATACTTTTGCTTATGAGGAATAACTCCCCTAACTCCACCGGTTGGATCATCGGAATCTCCTGGTCGTCTTGGAACTAAATGGACATGACAATGAAAAACCGTCTGCCCGGCTTCCGCACCACAGTTTGCACCGACATTAAATCCGCGCACCGAAGAGTCTTCATCAATAATTTTCTGCTTAAGCTCGTGAAGAAGTTCGATCAGGTCCGATGATTCTTCCTTTGAAAGGTCAAAAAAATCACCTCGATGCTGCCTAGGAATCACCAAAGTATGCCCTCTTGTAACAGGGTATTTATCCCGAATAGCAATCATAGTTTCATTCGAACAAATCACATTCGTATCACTGGTTTCATTCGCTTGACAAAATACGCATTCATTTTCTAATTCCATATCTTAATACCTTTTGAAATCCTAGTGCTTTATAGACTAGCTACCTTTGACTAAAAACCCTGGTAAACCGCTCAAGTAATTTAACAACTAATTCGCGGTTAAGAAGAGCTATTACCGACAGGTAACATACGCCACCCACCAATACCTCTAGGACAAGTTCAAATCTAGGAAGAACACTCAAAGCCAGAAACATCACGACACCGGCGACTAAAATCGAGACCAAATCATTTAACTTAAATCGGTCTATATACTTGAACGATAACCATGACAGCACCCCTCCGATAAAAACCTTAGCAATTATAACCGACGTCGCCCCACCCAATAATGAATAGTTTTTCACTAAAAAAATTGAAAGCAACAACTGCAACGGTATGATTGCCAAAAGAACGATGTTTATGAGCTTTATTCGACCTTTAATTAGTAGCACCTGATAACCAAAGGTTATGATCAGAGTGTGAAACAACATACCACTCACCAACATCGACAATACAGTAGATACACCGTGATAACTTTGACCAAGAAGAAGCTCGATGATTTGATCGCTAGTAAACCAAATACCAACTGCGACCGGAAACAAAACAAAATAAATAGCAGTTACGGTCAATCTCGCATGAGTGGTTAAGGATTTTCTAGAATCAGAAGATACCATCTCCGAGAAAAATATCGACCCGATAGCTGCTATAAGAGGCAAGATACTTTGCTGAACCCTAAGAACACCGGTGTAATAACCCAAGGATAAGGGATCGGTCATAATCTCAATCACAAAAAGCTCCAACCGATCAGAAACCATTAGTAAGATAGAGCAAACGCCAAATGGCAATGCTTTCTTAAAAAGATGAATTGCATCAGCCCTATTGGGAAGACTAATGTGGTATTTACTTTTCGCGTATAAGAACGTCGCAAGCCCGATCAAACCGTTAAATCCATATGAGAACAACACATAGAGCAGCAGATCATCTGGGGTCTCTACAAAAGTAAGAATACATATGAGGCTTATAACCTTAAAGATGATCGAAAAAATAATATAAACATCTAGTCTTTGAGTACCAGACAGCACATAAACACTCTCAAGGGCCGCCGTAAAAAGAGTAAAACCCAACACATTAACTAAAACCCTATACTCAGCATAGCCGGGATAAACAGACATGATGACATTAAGGGCGACAATCACCATCAACGCATGAACCAGCCGAACGAAGCTCACCTGACCAATCATTTTTCCGATTTGCTGAGGGTCGGTTAGCTTACCTATTTTAAGAATGCCCAACGTCGAATACCCGAAAGCAATGAATGGCAGCGCGGCATCAACCATATAGATCGAAAAATTTGCAACTCCAAATCCTTCAACTCCAAGGGCTCTCTGACCAACATAAATAATGATGAAAGGAATAATTTTATTAAGAACTTCACTTACAATCGTAAGCGTCAAATTGAAGCGGAGGCGTGATTTATTGATATTTTCTGATTCCGATACCACCTAAAACTCCAAACCAACAACAATTTAGTATAAATGATTTTCTTAGAAAAAACTAAATTAAGCTGTTTTACAGAGGGGAGAACTCGACCAAGAACTGCTCTTCCAGCCTTACATCATAAATTGTAGAAGCTACGACTTAATCCGTCGACCCCTATTCAGCGTAATACTTCTGCCAATCGATCACCCATTGTTCAAACTTCTTAAAATCTGAATCTAATCTCACTATCAATTTTTTTTTGGAGACGTCATCGATAAACGAGGTATTTATCGCGTTGTATGACATTTGTTTTAATTCTTGATAGCTAATATCAGTTTTACCAACCGCTGCTTCACACTCTTTAGTGATGTTAGTTTGAAATAGCCCTTCATCATCGGTGGAAAGGCTTACCGGAAGACCTAGTCTTAAAAAGTCTACGAAAGGATGGGCCCTAATACTTTTCACTACACCTAGCTTTAAATTGCTAATGAGATTAATTTCGACAGGGGTCTTTATTCTTCTCGCAAATTCAAGAGCATAAATATTACGCAGATCAGCCAAGGCGACACCGTGGCCTAGTCTCTTACTACCCAAGATCAAAGCATCTCTAACGTTTCTATGGTCACCGAGTTCTCCAGCATGCATGGTTCGATTTAATCGTAGACCCCCTGCTAACGATTGTTCTCCCAGAAGTGGAGTATACAAAAGTTGACCGTTTTCAAGGGCTGGTGTCGACGTTTCATCTGATAATAAATCAATACCAACAAAGTATTTTTGCAGCTCCGGGTTAGCTCTTAGTTTATTGATTACCTTGACAAAATACTCCAGGTTTTCATAACGATTCACCGATCTACTAAAAGATATATTCCAACGAATCGTCACACCGAATTTTTCCTCCATACGCTTAGTGAAGGTAACTCGCGATTCCATTTCATCAAGAGAAATGCCTTTCGTAAACTCAATGTATTTAACTCTGTGCCTAACCGCTCTTTGCAAGACTTGAGAATAAACCTTGGCAACGAAGGCATCATAACGATCAGCGGAAGTGTCTTCAGAGAAGATCCTATGGGTAAGGAATCCTTTTAACCTAAAGAACGCTGAGAACCTGGTAAAGTTATGACTATTTCCTGTTTCTGGTAGGACGAAAATATTTACGAAGCTATCTCGATCTACAAGGTCCATAAAACGAACAGATCCAGGAAACGTATTCAAGTAGTTCAGGTAGTTCTTCTCTTTTTCATAAAGATCCAAAGATAACGCAAACTCTATAAGATCTCTATCGATTAAGGGGTTAGTTTGCTCAAATACACTCTCGACTGTCCTTCTGTCAAATGTACCCGCCGGATGAACGTGTAACATCCCCCCTTTTGGGAAGTTTTTACAAAACAAGTTTCTCTGACCTGCCTTATGCCTAATTATAGATAAATCCACTATTGAATTTTCTAAAGTTTGAAACTTCTTAATAGCCCTAAGACAACTATGGAATGAACTAGTATTTATTTTATCCTCAGAGTTTAACTCATCAGATAACTTTAATAATTCCTCCCACTCATCTCTTGTTACTTCAGTTTTATTATCCTTGATATTTCGAACATAGCTACCACCATCAGGTGGTATGAAATTATCGCCACTATGGACTTGAAACTTATCAACTAAGAATTTCTGCGCATTTAGATACAGTTCAATTTTCTTATTTATTTTTTTATGAGTCTTAGGAGTTAGAACCTTTTCGGTTAAGTACTTTTCAGCTTCTTTAGAATCAGTAAAAGATTGGAGTTTCTTCTGAGGAACTGGGCAGTCAAAATTAGCGCTGATAGGACCCTGAGCAAAACAATTTAAAGAAATCAGTAAAACGAACGGAAAAATAACTGCCTTTAACATAAACGACCTCAATATATTTTAAGAAAACAACTAATCAAGTAAACCTCAGTCTCATATTTATATTTCAATAAGATAATTCTGTAATGTTTAAGGTCACGAGGTAGTCACGGAACCTTTAACAGGTATAGAACCTGGGTTCAAGAGGATGTTTGGTAGTAAGCTAAGGCAAAGAAACGCTTCTATTATTTCTAGCTATTTAAATGATTATATAGGGAAATCAGCCCAGAAATAGTCCCATCAAATACATCGCTATTTTAATTTGTAATCTACTTCACCGGATTAATCCTCCGACCGACTGATCTTTACCCAATTTATTTGACCTGAAGTTCTCCCCGAAAAACGGAGCGTCAGTTAAGAACATCTATGCCTCGTAGATTTTACCCCCATCCGAAGAGCTCGTCTTTCAGACGCAGATATCTCGGAGGTTAGAAACGTAAGTAGTTTTTCCAAGAAAGCGAGACGACACGTCACAAGGACCTCCGCAATAATTGTTAGCGTAAGATCGACATTTATGATGGAGACATCCTTACACTCATGTCTGCGACATGAGTCAATTGATATTCCGAAGCTGAAGCAATTTCAGTTGATTTCTCAGCTTCGATTGCTGCTATTAATTTTTGACTAAGTTGATATTTAACTGTCCGCCGCATCTTGTAATCAACGATATACCTGATTGTGTAGTCGACCTGCCCCGGTGTGAATGCGTAGGTAATTATGGGGTCAAGTTTCGCATCCTCGATTCGAAATTTATTTACAACTTTAGCCCATGCTTTTTTTGACCCATCTGTAAAATCGCCGACAAGATCTTCAGTAATAGATTCAAACATTTCTGCTGTTTTTGCTAAATCGGATCCCCACTTGATCGGAACCACCAGTTCATCCCAGAGAAACGGAAAATCTGCCGAATAGTTAAAAACGGGCTCCTTAAAGACAAAACTATTCGCAACGCGAATTATCCTTCCTGTATAGAGGTCTCCATTTACCCATTGCCCAAGTTCCATCAATGTAGTTCGTAGGACTCCAATATCGATAACGTCACCTTTTGAACCACCCACCTGAACGCGATCACCTGTGCTGTAGAATCCTCCAAATAGAATTGCCATCCAACCAGCTACCGATGCGATCACCTCCTGCAATGCAAAGGCTATTCCTGCACCAGCTACGCCAATAGCGACAGATAACGAGCTAAATTTGTCAGAAAATACAGTTGAGAGAAAAAGAATGGCAATTAAAAAAGCAATGAAGTTGACCACCTTCTTTATGTAGTAGCGATTATTGCCTTCCTTAACAAATTTACCAACGTTACCCCCAACTACCTTGGAGATTACAAAAATTATAATCAGTCCAATCACTGTTAAGATTATTTTTCCAACTGTTGGATCAAAGAGGATTTTTTGCAGTCCACCTTCTAATGACAAAAAGTTGTTCACTGATACCTCGCGTGCTGACAACCACATAGACTGCTGCTTATACTTGGTAACATGCCAAAAGTACATTATAATAGCATCGAATAATTACACGGGGTAAGAGCCTATTTTAACCAATGTTATTATTCCCGATCCAAATTTATAAATACCTAAAAACAAACCCTACACCCGGCCATTCGTAACTTCCAAACATTGTCGGCCCTTCACCCAATTCTCACTTTTACCGATAGCTATTTAAAGGGTTTGACAGAACTTCGATACACCAGCGCACTCATATTTTTCCTGTGTGCCAAAAAAAACACCTTACAGCTTGACCTTCTGTGAACTCTGAAAAAAGTTATCCGTATCGACACTCTCATCGCTAATCAAAGTCAGGTCCACCCTTTGCTCACGCAAAGACCTAGACAGGTCTCCGAGTACATGATGCTTTTTAAGAATAAGTTCTTGGTAGTCTTGCTTCGAAACAACCCAAAACAAATCAATATCCCCTCCTTTCAGAGAGTCATCAATCCTACTGCCATGAAGATAGATTTCACTAGAAATACAATAACTATGAAGAATTTCTTTTATAGCTCTTTTTTCTTGATCAAGAAGCCGCATTTTTTCTTAACAATTCTTTAGTTTCGGAAACAACGAACTCTGTTTCGGCGAGAATACTTTTAAAGAAGGGAATGATCTCTGCTCTGTTATACTCGTGAGCTTCTTTATTTCTAAGTGACCTAATTGCCCACCATTTGTTTGCATCACTTATATAACCCAATTTTTCCCCTTGGTTTAAAAAGTCCATAAGACTTCCCCTAAAAGAAGGGTCACCTTTGAGCACAAGACTTCTAAGCAGTTTCTTAGCAAGAATGTCACTTAACCGTGAAAACCGAGAAGTGAATGACTCCCATGTTTCTAAAGCTTCCATATCATCAAGGTTGGGAAGGCCAATCTTTTGAACTTTACCTAGGCTGTATTCTAAATGTTTTAAAGAGAACTCAGCTTCTTCGACCGAAGCCTCGATTTGCTTATTTAAGTCCAAAATAGACATATGGGGATCCGAGTAAGAAAAAAATGGCGGGAGCGACGGGACTTGAACCCGCGGCCTCCGGCGTGACAGGCCGGCGTTATAACCAACTTAACTACACCCCCGCATGGGTGTTTGTATGATGAACACAGCAAATGTATGCGAACTTTTCAAAATATACAATACAGAAAGTAAGGAAAGTTAAGAGCTTAGGAACTTTTGGGGAAATATCGAAAATCATTAGAAATTGATCGGTTAAAATTGAAATACGATCGCTATATCAGCCTATTTTTTAATCAGAGATAGGCTTTTAACACCCTACTTTAAGGGACTATATGTAGAAAAAAACCACGACCCCTGGTATCTTCGCCACCAAAATCATTCATTCCATAAGGACAGCCATTGATGAAATCACCCTTCTTAACAACCATCTTTATCTCGCTTCATAGCGCCCTATTGGCCGGGTCAGCTGATGCAGTAACGATCGCTATTCAAGATCCATGTTCTGCTAAAAACTGGCTACAAACCGAAATTACCTCGACTGATAAGCACACTGTGGGAGAACTTACTATTGAAGCTCTTAAAAACAGTGATCTGAAATTCGCAGGCAGCCCAACGGGAATAAATTCGATTAACGGCACGGTAACTGGATTAGATGCTATCGAGGTTATTAGTGACAAAGAAATGAACGCCTACGGATGGTGTTATAAAGTAGACGGGCGAGAACCAACGCTACTGCCTAGTGAGATGTTTATTAAAACCGGTGATGAGAAGATTCATTGGTTTTTCGCTTACTCACATTACCTCAACGGCAAATGGCTAACCATGTGTACACCGACATCGAAAACTAAGCGGAAGTTTATCTGTAAAAAAGAATCAGTCGAATAAGGGACTATTATTCCAAAGAAAGTACCGTCATTGCAGCTGCGTCAGGAATCTCGCTTTTAGGATAAAAAAATTCCCAAAAAAACTTTCGCTTTTCTGGGAATCACACCTATAGTGCACTTACATATTCAACATCAACAAACTAGTCAGCTCAGTAAGAACAAAAAGCCCTTCTACAAGGGCTTTAAGTACACTAAATTAGGTTTACTAGAATTGACCAGTAACACCGGCTTTAATAGCCATTCCACTTCGTGTTTCAGTGCTGTCAACTGCACCGGTTCCGTCTTTGAACCAAGTACCAGAGCTTTGAACAAGCGCTAGGTAAGGAACATAGCCTTCACCAACTGCGTTACACTTAACACCAAGAGTGATTGCTGAGATGTTATCAGACATGTCAGTCATTGCACCGTTAGCTTTAACGTCTGTGCCACCTTGCTTATTGTCATAAGCATGATAAGCCAACCATGGTTGCCATGAGCCTAATGAATAATCTACGTGAACGTCGATTTGGCTGTGAGCATCAGTTTCATCAGTTAAGTTATTCTTACGATTGTCAGCTGTGTAGTTAAGCATAAGACCAAGTCCTGCAACTCCACCTTTAACACCAACTGAGTAAGCCATTGAGTTATTTAGGTCATAAGAAGCAAGTTGCACAAGCGGCATCCAGCCTGCAAAGTTCCCCATCCACTCAATAGTAGCTGCTGGGCCTTTGTTAGTAGTGTTTTTGTAAACACAAGTAGCACTGCTACCATCACACATAACATCGTCAACTAGCTGAACTGTAAGTTCACCAGCAAGAGCTACGTGTAAGCTGATACTGTCTGACCATGTACTAAATGGCATAGCTTGAGATCCATAACCAAATGCGTTGTTGCCTTCTACAGCGTTGTACTCTCCGTAAAAGTCTTTTACGTGCCAACCACCTTGGTTAGCTTTCACACGGCCAATCGTCAGGCCTAACATGTCGTGAAGTTGAAGACGAGCATTAGCAAGATGCACTGCACTATTTAATGCATCGTAGCTAAACATGTAAGATACATGCTCCGCAGCTTCCCCTTCGGCTGTAAGTTTAACAACATCAGTCGAGATCATGGTTGAAGAACTCGCATCAACTCCGGTAGTTTCTTGTAACTTACCATCGTCGTGGCTAATTCCTGCCCGGTACTCTAAACCCACTTTTGGGTGACTACCGTGATCGTGACTTTCTGCATAAAGACTTGTTGCGAACAAGGCCCCTGCAGCACCCAAACATACAAATTTCAATCCCTTCAATAGCACTGATAACCCTCCTCTTAGTTTTTTGGAAACAATGCTTATTTTCTCTATACACACTAGTCTAATTAATTAAAAAAAATATTCCAACCCTTAAGAAGGTTTATGTTTAATAAAAATGATGAAAAGACTGCTTATTAATTGCAACAACCATTGAAAAGTCTGTGGATAAGTTCTCTAAAGTCGTTACTGCTCAAGACCTAAAGGCTTTTTAAGATTTTTTTCAAGCTGGGGAAAAAAAATTAAAAAAAAATTCACTTTATCTGCTCAATTCTCGACAATCCGCGTTTATCTAACACCAAACGGAAGTATTCATGCGAAATTGCGCGTTCTTTTTTGTTAATTTGATCTAACCGATACTTCAAAATCAGGTCCACATAATAGACTTTGGGCATCATAACTTCTAAGCCACCATGATCGCTATCAGCGACAAAACCCAAATGAAGAGGAGCGTCTAGTCGCGACAGGAAAGACTCTATATTTAATCTAATGATATCGTTTACCGACCTGACCGGATAATGAAGCTTCTTCATAGCAGAGCGGTGGAGTACCGTCTGCTTGGAATACTTCAGAACTTCCGTGGACTGTTCATTCAAATCAACATCAAATCCTGTATGAGCAAGCCTTAATGCTTGGACATCGTTTGGTAACTGATCTCTTTTTAGGAAATTTACAGTTTCGCTTAGGATGCCTAATTTAACTTGATGATCATAAGTATCAGAGAAATATATGTTAGAAGTGATGTCCGGCCTTCTCCTAAAGATACCTTGTTCAAACTTCGTTCGACCGATTTCTTTAATCCGGTCCTTAAGCACATAAGACAATACAAAGCTTAGCGTAATAAAAGCGATACTAGTCGTCGACAAGGCTTCAAAGACATTAAAACCTCGGAAGGAAGAATAGTTCCAGATGAGAAGAGTCGCAAAAAGAGCCCACCCCGCTGCAACTCCCGCTGCAACCATATAGCCAAATTGCTGCTGTAGCTTAAAAAACGCATCAGGGCGTAAGTTTAAATACAACACCGACCAAATACGGCGTTTCAAAGAACCGCGGCGGTACATGTATTCTTCCAACAGTAGTTTTGAGCTATTATCTGATACCCAGAAAAACCCGGCTTTCCTTGCGTACCAACGCTCAAGCCGAAGCTGAGCATTTACTTTAAAAATAAGAGCCTGACACTCCGGCTTATCTTTATGACGCTCTAACCCTACCAGTACCTTTAACAAGCCATCTCGGTAGCAATAACTACAGTACTCATTAACTAGTTCTAGCTCTTTTTGGAGTTGCTTCGCCTTATCCGATTCAATCTCTAACGCCTGACCAAGAAGCTCACGACATACTTTTATTAGCCGTCGACCCTTATCTAAGGTTTTCTTGGCCTCTGACATGGCATTTTCAATTTCATCGGAAGATTTTGCTCTTTTGATCATGAGAGTTTTACGTTTGATACGCCGCCAATAATAACTTACGTAACTACAACCAAATAACCGCACCTCGTCGATAGCAAATGCGGATGAGTAGGTGCCACCCGGATTTGACAACTCTTTGATACTTGATTCAATGATACGGACTGGAGAACCAAAAACATCGTCATCTCTCACCTCCCCCATTAAGTCGACGTAAGATAGCTTCGGCTCCCTAAAACGGATCAAAGCACGCATATTCGCATAAAACTTTGAACGATCGTAAGTTATAGGGTTAATCCCAATCTGTTGTGGGAAAAACATATACGCATCGACACTGTAACAAGGATCCGCCTTGGCACTCCCGGCATCAAATGAATAAGTGAATATAGTTTCTAGTTGAGTTCGATCATGAATCTTAACTTTAGACTGGATATTTTTAGTATCAGATACTGATTCAGAATCTTTTAACTGGTCTTTTTCGTCAAGCTTCTTTGCCTTCTTATCAGTAAAATCAGCGACGCTCCCTGTCATGATGTTTACCTCCTTTTTTTTAAAAACCTTCTTGTTCGATATGCTTTCTGCCCTCTTCAGTTATTTCTCTACCGCGCGGGCCACGTCGAATCAGTCCATTATGAACCAAAAAAGGCTCGTAGACCTCTTCGATCGTAGATCGATCCTCACCGATAGTATGAGCTAAGGTTTCAACACCAACGGGACCACCACCGTATTGAATTAAAAGAGTCGACATGATCTTTCTATCTAACGGCTCTAAACCACGGTTATCTATTTCCATACTACTTAAAGCAACGTCCACTCTCTCTGCACTTACGATGGCCTCGTCGTGCACCTCGGCAAAATCCCGAACCCTTCTTAATAATCGATTCGCAATACGGGGGGTTCCTCTTGATCTCACAGCCAATTCCTTCGCGGCTTCAGGAGATAACTGGATATTTTCAATACCAGCAGATCTGATAATAATTTGAGTTAAAGAATCTACACAGTAATACTCAAACCGCTCTCTTATTCCAAAACGACTCACCAACGGGCTACTCAAAGAAGCCATGCGAGTAGTTGCACCAATAAGCGTAAAAGGCACAACCGGCATTTTCACACTACGAGCTGTAGGACCTTGGCCCACCACCACATCAATGTAAAAATCCTCTAAAGCTGAATATAAGATTTCTTCTACCACCACCGATAAACGATGAATCTCATCGATAAACAGCACCGAGTTTACTGTCAGACCAGCGAGTATACCTGCCAAGTCACCCGCCTTATCCAAAGCAGGGCCGCTGGTTTGGACAAAAGCAGTCTTCAGTTCGTGTGATACGATCTTCGCTAAAGATGTCTTACCTAATCCCGGAGGGCCATGGAGTAAGACGTGATCCAAAGCCTTACCACGCCGCCTTGCCGCCTCTACATAAACTTTTAAATTCTCACGGGCTCTATCTTGCCCGGGGTATTCAGCAAAGGTTTTAGGACGCAATCGATTTTCTGGTATACGTTCTTGGGTTAGTTCTTCACTGGAAGCTTGCCCATCAACGTAGCGAGTTATCTCGACTTCAGTTTCATGTTCCATGATCTCACCCTGTACTTAACTAAAATAAGCTTGAATCCACACTGTCAGCGGGAGTCGCGGGAGGCTTAGCCTCAGAAGATACCGGTCCCAAACGAACCAGTGCTTGTCTCATCATACTTTGAAAATCAACAGAGTTGCCATCAGTCTCTAAGATACTCTGTAAAATAGGAGTTATAATTTTTGATTTGAAGCCGAAGTTTTCCAATGCTGAACGGACGTCGTCAACAACCTCCGAACCATGAACAGCAGTGAGTTGGTCACTACCTGCCGAAAAGCTTGCACCTTGAAGCTTCTTAACCTTAGATTTCAACTCCACCAATATTTTCTCTGCCGAGCGCTTCCCTATACCGGGGACCATTTCGAATACATCGATCCTTTGATCTAAAACAGCGTGCCTAATTGTATCAATAGATAATGTAGAGAGGATCGCTAGAGCTACTTTGGGACCTACACCATTTAATCCAATCAACGTCGAAAACACTGACTTTTGGTCAACACTCGTAAAGCCAAACAACCTGATCGCATCTTCTCGAACATAGGTGTGAACCCACAACTCCACCTGGTCTTGGCTTTCGTTCAGTTCACATAAACTAGTCAAAGGCATTTCCAGCCCGTAACCAATCCCGTTTACATCCATGATCACACCAGTTGAGGTGACCTTAATACAGCATCCTTTTATCCACTCGATCATCATACCGGCTCGCCCGATTCAGCCTGTTGCTGCCCCTCGAATTTACCTTCTTCAAGCCGATCACTGATACGCTGATGCAGATCTTGCAATAACGCCAGGCCTTCTTGTTGAGAGGCCGCGTCAGAATTCGAGAGTTTCTCTTGAATCTCATCGATAAAAGCAACGTCTTGTCGACCAATCTCCACGAGACCGTCGATAAGCTGATTAAAATTACGAACCATGTATTTAAGGTCATCACCGTCACGAATAGTTAAATGACCAGCCCAATACCCCATCTCTATACGGCGGAAGCTCCGAACCAAACTATACATCGGACCGGCAATCTTATGAGTGATGAAAATACCCATGAACCCAATCAGACTGATATTAATAACAGCTGCTAGAGCCATTCCAGCAAGAATTGGCCAAGGCAAGAACCGAGGAATTCTTAAAATTTCAAATACATACAATGGATACAAAAGCACGGCTGCAGTCACCAAAGTAGAAACAACTCCGACACATGCAGCTGTATAGGAATACCTCAACTGAAAGTCACGGTTTATCAGATAAATACGTTTTCTACTTTTGGGCGATTGACTCATTGTTATAATATAGCGCCGCTTAGGGAAAAGGCAAAGTTAAAAGAACAGGCAGCTCCTCAGAACTCTAAATAATTGAATCTTTTTGACCCAGAACAGTGGTGATTAGATTTCAGGCGAGAGAGCAGCATAGAGTTCAAACTAAGATCAGTACATACTGATCTCGTTTTGGATTTCAGACAAGGCCGCAGGAGAAAATACGACGAAGACAGTACCAAAACAGTACGGCAAGGAGTATTTCCGACGAGAACGCAGTATGGAATTCAAAACAAGGTCAGTATAAAAAAATAGCTGCGTCACATCCGTAGATGCAGACCCAGCTATTTGATAAATTCTCATCGACTACTTAAGCGACGACACCTTGTCGATCTGTTCCCATGGGAAGGTTTCTCGACCAAAATGTCCGTAAGCAGCTGTTTCTAAGTAAATAGGACGTAGCAAGTCTAAGCTGTCAATGATTCCCTTAGGAGTCAACTTAAAGACCTCTCTCACCCGAGCAGTCAATTCTGGAGCCGTATGCTTTGAAGTTCCATAAGTCTCGACAAATACACTAACCGGTTCAGCAACACCAATCGCATAGGCTAGTTGAACCAAACATTTATCAGCTAAGCCAGCTGCGACTAGGTTCTTAGCAATATAACGACCCATATAAGCAGCAGATCTATCAACTTTTGTTGGATCCTTTCCAGAGAAAGCGCCACCACCGTGAGCACCGTGGCCGCCGTAGGTATCCACAATAATCTTTCGACCAGTTAAACCACAGTCACCTTGAGGTCCGCCGATAACAAAACGCCCAGTTGGGTTGATATGATATTTAGTTTTGTCATCAAGTAAATCACTAGGGATCATTTTCTTTACGCAAGACTCAATTACATACTCTTCAAGCTCTTTATGACTTACGCCTTCAGAGTGTTGCGTCGAGATAACAATCGCATCAATACGAGATAACTTACCATCTTGGTACTCTGCAGTGACCTGACTTTTAGCATCTGGTCTAAGGTAGTTTACGTCATTAGATTTTCTAAGTTGAGCTAAGCGCTTTAACAAACTATGAGAGTAGCTAATAGTCGCCGGCATATACTCAGGAGTTTCGTTACAAGCATAACCAAACATCATTCCTTGGTCGCCAGCTCCTTGGTCATCATGTAAGCCTTCACCTTCTGATACCCCTTGAGCAATATCAGGAGATTGCTGATCTACCACAGAGATCACGCCACAACTTTTATAATCAAAACCTAAGGAACCATCTGTATACCCGATATCCTTAATAACATCTCTCGCAACTCCCGAGTAATCAACATTTGCAGTAGTTGTAATTTCTCCGGCAATAACAACAAGACCGGTTTTCACCAAAGTTTCACAAGCTACCCGGGCCTTAGGATCTTGAGCTAAAATAGCATCAAGGATACCATCACTTACTTGGTCTGCGACTTTATCCGGATGGCCCTCTCCGACCGATTCCGATGTAAACAAATAATTATTATCAGACATTTATAACCCCTTCCTCATCAGCAGCTGAATATAGTCATCACTGCCATATTTCACTTCACCTAAACCAAAAGCTTGCCCCTCTTCATCAGCCAAAAGAACTGACTCATACTCACCAATCGATTCTTTGTGAAAAGTTTCAAGATCTAAAGATCTAGCAAAATGTGGCTGAGATACCAAGAGTTTTTGTCCCTTCATCAAACGTTTGGTCCATCCAGCGTCTAGTGCCTTCCAAATTGGCACCCCTAACGACAGGCGTTCTATGGGGATAATTAGCTCGTTCAGAGCTTCCATCGAGGTAATCTGATCCAAAGAAACACTTTGATCCACTGAGATTCCGGCCGCTAAGGTCCGATGAATCTTAGTAACTGTACCAATATTGCCAATTGCTGCGGCAATATCTTTCGCCAGTACCCTGACATAAGTACCCTTAGAGCATCTCGCCCTCATACTAAGCCAATCATCGCCCGAGTCGAGCAAGGTAATTTCCTCGACATTTACCCGTCTTTTAAGACTCTCAAGAGGAACATGGTCCATTAGGCCCTTACGCGCATAATAGTAAAGGGGTTTACCTTTATACTTTACCGCTGAATATATCGGCGGCTGTTGCTCTATACTTCCAGTAAACTGATTCTTTAAAATCTCCTCCAAATCAGAGGTAAGGTAGGGAGCTACGTCTTGTTCTAGAATAACCTCTCCCTCGTTATCCAAGGTATCGGTCTCCACTCCTAACTTAACAGTGAAGTCATAAGTCTTAGAAAAATCTAAAAGCATGTCTTGCAGCTTAGTAGCCTTAGAAAACAAAATCGGTAACACACCGCTTGCCATCGGATCCAGTGTACCTACATGCCCAAGTTTAACCTTACCAACAACACGCTCAATCTGCCGAGAAACATCTTTAGACACCATACCAACCGGTTTATTGATTGGCAGCATCCCTGATACGGGAACATTCATAATTTTTAGGCCTTAATAGATTCAACCAATTTTTCGATACGAGCACCGCGCTCTACACTTTCATCATAGAAGAAACGTAGATTAGGAACCCGGCGTATATCAAGTGACACTGCTAACTTGCGGCGAAGGAAGCCGGCCGCATGTTCTAAACCTTTTTTTACTTCCACACTTTCATCAATTCCAATGTAAGTCCGGAAGTAGACGGAAGCTAATTGCAAATCAGGGCTAAGCCGCACGGCAATAATAGTCACATCCTTCAATCTAGGATCATTTAGAGTTTCAGCCTGAAAACAGACGGCTAAAATATCTCTAATTTCTCCCGCGAGTCTTTGGTTTCGCAGTCCCATGATAAACTCGCTCCTATAGAGTTGGTCGTGATTCGATCACTTCATACGCTTCGATCACATCACCAATTTTAATGTCATTATAATTCTCAAAACTAATACCGCACTCATAACCACTCTTAACTTCTTTGACGTCATCTTTAAAGCGTCTTAGAGAGCCCATCTTACCGGTGTAAACCACAATTTCGTCTCTAATAAGTCTAAGGAATGCATTACGAGTGATTTTGCCATCAATGACAGCCGAGCCTGCGATCGTACCAATTTTAGGAACATTGATAGGCTGTCTAACTTCAGCCTGACCGATTACAACTTCTTCGACGATAGGTGGTAACTTACCAGCCATTAAACTTTTGACACTATCAACGAGGTCATAAATCACACTGAAGTAACTAATCAAAACTCCACGCTCATCAGCAAGATCAGGTAAGCCCCGAGCCGCCCGAACATTGAAGCCGATAACAGCCGCACCCGATGCTTCTGCTAGAGTAATATCGGATTCTGAAATACCACCAACCGCTCTATGGATGGTTTTATTACGCACCTGATCAGTATTTAGTTTCTCTAATGAATCACAAACAGCTTCCAAAGATCCTTGGGTATCCGCTTTAATAATTAACGGTAATTCTGGAAGCTCTGCTTCTTTCATTTTACCAAGCAATTCATCAAGAGTACCTAATCCAGCCTTTTCACCTGCAGCCTTATTTAAGTTCTCTTGACGCCACTCAGAAACTTCTTTCCCAGTTTTTTCGTCTTTGACTACGTTGACCCGGTCACCAGCTTTTGGAACACTCGACAAACCTAGCACTTCCACCGGTGTCGATGGCCCCGCTTCGAGTTGTTCAATACCCTTATGGTCACTCATAGCCCGAATTTTACCAACTTCAAAGCCAGCAACCACAAAGTCTCCGGTACGAAATGTTCCATGCCGAACCATGACGGTCGCAACAGGTCCACGGTTTTGATCCAAGTGAGCTTCCACCACAACACCATCACCAGGAACTGAGCTCGATGTTCTCAATTCATTTACTTCGGCTTGTAGAAGGATTGCTTCTAGAAGTTCATCAATACCGATTTTATTAATAGCAGAAACTTTAATAAACTGAGAGTCACCACCCCACTCTTCCGACTGGATGCCGTGCTCAGTTAGTTCCGTGTAAATACGGTCAATGTTTTTATTCTCTTTATCTATTTTGTTAACAGCAACAATGATAGGAACCCCAGCATTTTTAGCGTGAGATATCGCCTCGACTGTTTGAGGCATAACACCATCATCAGCTGCAACCACCAACACCACAATATCGGTCGTATCGGCACCCCTAGCACGCATAGCACTGAAAGCCTCATGGCCCGGAGTGTCGAGAAAAGCAATGCGCTTATCGTTGTGACTAATCGCATAAGCACCGATGTGTTGAGTAATACCACCGGCCTCACCCGATACCACATCCGCTTTTCGAATCGCATCAAGAATCGAGGTTTTACCATGATCCACATGCCCCATAACTGTAACAATAGGAGGCCTAGTTTCCTCGCCAGATGCGGCAGCTTCTACAGATTCTTTACCGACAATATCTTCTAATGATCTCTCGGTAGAAATAACCTGATAATTATATTCTTCCGACAGTAAAGTCGCTGTATCAAAGTCTACGCTTTCGTTGACCGTTATCATCTCACCTTGCGCAATCAACTTTTTAACGAGTTCAGCACCCTTAACCTTAAGCTGTTTAGCAAGCTCACTAAGCTGAATCGTAGGACCCATCTTAACAATCCGGTAAGAAGCCCTAGCAACCGTTACTTCAGTTTTATTTAGGTCTTTACGTCTTTTTAGATCTCGCCTCTTCTGAGCAAGATTAGGTCGGTAAACCGTTTTATTACGCGGTGGGACCACACCTGCAGTAGTCACTTCAAGCTCTTCGCCTTGAGTAACCAAAAGCCTGGTATTAATCGAAGAAGTTCTTTTCGCCTTAGGCACAGCAAGCCGCTTAGCGCGACTTTCTTTGGTATCTGGATCTCTTCGTTTATCTTTATCAGCGACTCTTCTAGGAGCGGTGGAAGGCTCTGCACCTAAAGCAGCAGGGTCCATAGATGTTGGTTCAGATTTACCTGCTGCCCCAACTCCCGCATACTTAGTTCCGCGGCTATCTTCTTTCTTTAAACCGCCTCTACGAGGAGAACGATCTACCTGATTACGCTGGACCTCTTCCGGGCTTGCTTTGCGAACAATAGTCGCACTATCTTTTTTCTTTCTTGCCCGAGGGGAGGATTCCGCTGGTTTTTCTACCTCGGCTTTAGCTTCAACGGCTTCAGCCGCTTTACTCGGAGCCTCTTCTTCGCTCGGTTCTTTAACCTCAGCCTCTGGCTTGATTTCAACAGCTTCTTCAGCCTTCGCAGAAAGATCCGCTTCTTCTTTCTTAGGCTCGGCAACTTGTTCTTCAGTATCGGTCGAAGCTGCGGCAGCAACTTCTGGAGATTCCACCGGCTCTGCAGGTTCTTCTTCCTTACGACGCCTACGAATAACACGCGAACCAGATCTAACAACCGGTTTTCCTACTTGTGGAGTAGCAGCTTCGCCTTTCATGGCTTTCTTCACCAGCTCAATTTGATCATCGTTCAATGTACTCTGATGACTGGCAACGTTAATGCCCACCACCTTAAGCGTGTTCATCAGCAACTTGCTTTGTACACCAATCTCTCGTGCAAGTTCATAAACACGGATCTTCGCCATCTATCTGCCTCCATTTTTGTTAACACATAATAACAACCGCCTTAAGCTGTTTAACAAGCGCTAACATTTATTATTCATTTTCCATTTGTGCTTTTTCAATTTCTCGCTTCTCTTGTAAAAAGCGATCCACCGCTATTTGCACTGTACGTGCAATACCTAGGGCCAAACCTGATCTAGTTGAGACATCCTCAACAGAGTCAGCAATCAAGTCACCTAGGGTTTTATACCCTGCTTCAGCTATCGCATGAGCCGCAGCCTCACCAACACCGGAAACACCTTGGAAAATAGCTATTCGATCAGCTAAATCCGACAACGCTTCGCTATCCATTGTTTCTTTTTCTTCTTCTGGAGATGCAGATGCATTCTCCAAGAGTTCTTTGGTTTCATCAGGAAGCTCCGCTTTTTGTGCTTCTCTTTCCTTATAGAAAGCCGCCTCATCAAATGAGTCAGCCGCTTCAATGAAGCTCACAGCTTCGGCTTCTTCCAAGTTTAATAAACGCTCCAAGGTTCTAGGACCAAGCTCAACCAACTCAGCAGCCGAACCGACTCCCTCGTTAACCAAGATTCCAGCCCTCAATAGACCCATATTAGCGATTGCAGCAAACATCTCTTTGACACCAAGCATTTCTTGTTCCAGCTTGGCTTCACTTTTAATATCAAGTCTCCAGCCTGTTAATTGAGCTGCGAGCCGAACATTTTGTCCTCGCTTCCCGATTGCTAGAGATAGTTGGTCTTCCGCAACCACCACTTCCATTGTATGGCGGTCTTCATCTACAATAACCTTACTAACCACCGCAGGAGCTAAGGCATTACAAACCATTCTCGCTGGATCTGGGTCGTGAGGAATAATGTCAATCTTCTCACCGTTGAGCTCTTGAACAACCGATTGAACCCGCGCCCCTTTCATACCAACACATGCTCCGACAGGATCTACCGAAGAATCTTTTGAATGCACAGCTATCTTAGAACGATAACCAGCATCACGTGCAGCACATTCAATAGAAACAATACCGTCATAAACCTCGGTAACGGCCTGCTCAAACAGAGCAACCAAAAAGCCAGGGTGAGCTCGTGACATCACAATTTGCGGCCCTCTAGAACTACGTTTAACCTCTAAGACAAATCCTTGGATTCGATCTTTAGGCCTAACCCGCTCAGTAGGAACTTGCTCTCTATGAGGAATAATCGCTTCTGTTCTTCCTAGGTCCACAATAATATTTCCACGCTCGATCCGACGAACATGCCCACTAAGAATTTCACCAACCCGGTCTTTAAACTCTTCGTAGATCTGCGCCCGCTCGGCGTCTCTTACTTTTTGAACTATAATTTGCTTGGCTGACTGTGCAGCGATGCGGCCAAATGCTGTTGTATCAATCTTCACCCCGATAGAGTCACCCAATACCGATTCAGGGTCCAACTTCAACGCACCTTCAAGCTCAATCTCGATTTCATCGTTCGCGACATCATCATCCTCAACAACCGTGCGGAATTGAAACAATTCAATTTCATCGCCTTCTTCGCTGTAATGAGCTTCCAAGTCAGAACTAGGCCCGAAAACCCTCCGTGCCGCATGTACCATAGCTTCTTCGAGCGCACTGACAATAACCTCTTTATCTAGATCCTTGTCACGGCTTACAGCGTTAATAACCCGCTTTAGCCCTGCATCTCCCTCGGTAGTTTCTAGCATACTTATCTTCCTTTAAGATTAGAATTCCCATCACCGCTTATCACGATGTGACTAATGTTTATCCCAACTATATATAAGCGAGGCCCGCTGCAAACTGCTCAGCGGAAACACCCACTCTCCTCTATTTGTATCTAAACAGACTTCACCTTCTGGGCTTACCGATAAAAGCTTTCCTTTAGCATAAATTCGGTCAGCTACCTTCTGCGCCAAACGAACCTCTATGGTTTCGCCAATATGACCATCAAAGTGTTCTTTCAGTCTTAATGGACGGTCAGCACCTGGAGAACTCACCTCAAGGGCATACTCCCCTTCGATCATCTCGTCCAGCGCTTCTAACTCACTAATAGCCCGGTTAACCTTCAAACAGTCGTCTAAATTAACTCCTGCTTCCGCTATAGAGTCGATAAATACCGTTAAGTTTCTCTCCTCATCCCAAGCAACATCCAAACAGTGATACCCGAGAGGCAACATAATAGGTTCTATGAGCGCAATAACTTTATCAAGATTAAATCTATTCATTACGACCTCCTTCGCCTTTTACATGAAACCCATCGATGAGGATCTTTGCTACAAAAAAAGGCCCTTCAGCAATTACAAGTATTATGAGTTACTTGCAACCACATAGGCCTGATTTCAAAAACCTAATACTCAAAGAAACCAGAGAAAAATAACAACGATCTTCTACTATCATAGGGGTAGGGTTATTACAACTCTAAACAAGTTCTTAAGTATTTTAATAACTTACTAAAAAACCTAAATAAATAGCACCAAACACTTTAAAGGAGGTTCTTACCCATTTTGAGTAGGTATCACCATTCCCGGCAGTCTAGCTGCATGAGGGATCTCTTGGAGTGCACTTTAAAGGCTACTGATATTCTAGTAAGGTTTCTTGGTTAGCAGCGCTTTGATACAACCAAATAACAAAGTCTCGTATCGAAACGGGATCAGATGACCTAGAAGCCTTGTCTTCGCCCGGTAGAGCAACTATGAGACGACCTAGCATATCAAAATCATCCGCACTTCTAAGAGGGCGCTTCAACACCCGAACCCCCCTAGGCTCGAAAGAACATAAAGATAACGGATTAACTCGGTAGCCAGTCGCTTGAGTTAATTTTTGATTTATGACATCAATCGATTCACCACGGATGATCGCCGTACCATTGATAATTGCCGTACCATTGATAATTGCCGTGCCGTTGATGATCGCTGTACCATTGATAATCGCCGTACCATTGATAATCGCCGTACCACCGATAGGCTGAAACCCAGAAGAATTTCTAGCCGACAACAACTTCAACGGTTCTTTGCAGCTTTCACCAAAGCCCATAACCTCTTGAATAACCCATTCACCATCTAGAGACGAATCCGATCTGGTTCGGCTATTTCTTAATCTTTCACTACCAAAATACCCGTAGTCACAGCTTGCAGAATCTTTCTTTATCACAAGAATTCGATCGAAAGGATTAAACTGTATCGCGCAATCTCCCTCCACCAAAGAGGTACTACCAACATCCGAAACAGAAGTTAGATCCACTGCAATGATACTATTCTCGCTGCGATCGTTAGGCTTCTCAATCGCCACTCCAATCACTTCTTTATTGTCATTTACAACCGGGCCACCCGACATACCAGCTTCACCTAGGTCACGAGTAAGCGAAGAAGGAGCGTCCAGTTTAAATTTTGTCAACGGTCCAAAGTTAGAAGTTTCTTCAGTTGGGTAACCTCGCGATGAAAGCAAGCCCATACGTTCGACGGAAATAGAACGTTTAGATATAGCTGGAAAACCGTAAACATAATAAGGTTTATTTGTCTCTATACTGTCAGCGATTTTCAAGCCATCTAGTAAAGATACGCTTGAAACTCCGAATAAACCCTCAAGTTGCTCGTAAACTTCTTTTCGGATCTTCATTACCGCAACATCAGCCTCGATATTTCTTGAAACTAACTTAGCGGCTTTACTAATTCGTAACCCTCTAATCTGCATATCGTAGTAACAATCTGATTCAGAGCTGAGAATATTTTCCTCAACAAACAGGTCCGTACCTGCACTGTTTTCATTGTACGAGTAGGCAATAGGAAATAAATGAGCCGCTGTTACGACATAAAGAGCATCATCATCTAAATACTCGTTCTTAATGTCCTTCATTTGAAAAAGATTCAGTATCCGGCTCAGAGACCTAGTAACAAAACCAGATCCAAGCGATAAGCTACCGCGCGAAGTTATCTGAACTACAAAATCTTCTGTATCAATTTGAGCTGGAGGTTGTTGATACGGCTTCGGGGCTTCAATAAACCTCGATAGTTCACCTTGATCAAACGGTGCTCTGTCAACTTCAATCGCATGATTAGTCTGTGAGTAAGCCTTAGAGTCGCTACCCTCTTCAGGAATAATGATCCAAAAAACCGAGTTAGGATGAGTTACGATCTGATCTCCAAAAAGATGAGATACTGAAATACCAACAGTCCCTGAAGGAACGCCTTTTTTTAGAACAACTTGAATAGAACATTTGTAGGCACGGAGTTTTTCCTTCCCCTCACCAAACGTCGATGCTCGCTTGCGGCACCTAGGCCGGTCAACACTAATATACTCATTATCTAACGGGGATGAACGCATATCATTGACCCAAGAACCACGAACATGCGGCTTTAAATCACCGCTTTCAAGCATGCGATCAAAATGCTGTTCAACCACAAAGGTCCGTAGTTTTTCGTCATCTGATTTTCTAAGAACTGCAGGAATACCCGGGAAATGGACAAATTTAGCTTCTGGCTGAACCATAATGGAACTAACCAGATTCGGTAATTGCCCTCCTTGGTACCCGTAAAGCGAAGGGGCGCTTACACCCACAACAAACAGCGCGAGTAAAACTCTGCTAGTAATATTTGCAACCAAGAAATACACTTTGGTCATTACCTTCTTTTCAGCAACAGCATCCATGCTCAGCTCCAGAAAAATTCAATAAATGGGATCTTCGAAAAAGGCTAGCTAACCCTTGGTAGCGTTGCAAAGATCATCTATACACATGTTATTTCCCTTTAATTTCAGGTGCTTAAAAACACCCTTAAACTACATCGTTAAGAAATGGTAAAATATCGATATTTTACTCTATGTTTTCAGCTATTTAGGCTTACAGGTGTTCAGGGCCAAGCAATGACACAGCTCAACAAGCTAAAATATTTGGCTTTTGAACGATTTGTTAACTGCGTTTTAACCTAAGCTTTGATATAGAAGGGAAAACAAGCAAAGGTTTTAGTGATGAGTAGCTCAGGAGAGCTCATAAGAGCGGCGAAGAAATGCCATACCAAAGAGGGTTGGGGATCATTCCTAAACCTTTACGGCCCAGCGCTACGTTCAGCTTCAGACTCAAAACCCATTGTTGAGATCTTCAAACATTTAAAGCAAGACCCCCAATCACTACAGTACGAACCAGAATTATGGGAGAGCTTGTTGGAAGGCTGCCTTTCTAGTTGGAACCTAGAACTTGGTTCTACGATTACAAACTACACCAAGAATATTCCATCGGTTAAAATTGCAATCCCAGCTGCCAAGGTTTACGCAGAAAACGGCCAGCCTCAGATGGCCCGAGAAATCTCATCGAGAGCGCTTCGATTAACGAACATCTCCCCTAAGGACAAATTGCAACTCGAAATCATCCTATGTTTAAGCTGTGTCGAAGAGGGCAAGCGTACTCGCGCGATCAGAATTCTTAATAAGACCCAAGAAGAGATCAAAACTACTGAACTCGCACCAACGAACAAAGCTGAATTTTTTGTCGACCTAGCTCGAGCCAACTTCTTTTTAGGCCGTTACCCTCAAGCCGGTGAATTATTTTACGAAGGATACAACATTCATCACGAACTTAAGAATTGGTACGAAGCCGCTAGGTCGGTTTACAACGCAGCATCGAGCTTCTTTTCAGCTGGCGGCAAGCATCAAGCCCGCGCATTTCCTTTGGTTGAGAAGTGCCGGCGGATTGCGGAGCCCTATAAACTTTACGGCCCCTTGTCGCATGTCGAAGCTTTCTACGGACACGACGACTACTGGCACGGGGATTTTGCCGGCGCTAGGGATCATTACCGCCGCGCCCATAAATACATTCCATCATCTGATCAGAGTTACCGAACGCTCCACGTACTTTCCATGCTGACGTTTATTTATTTGCGAACGGGTCAATTTGCTCTTGCTCGAAAGTTTGGTAATAAGACTCTGGAACTCGCGAAAAAAGATGAATCCCAAAGATTTCGAAGCCGCTACGACAACCTCCGTGCAGAGCTTATGTGGGAAGACGGTCTAATTAGCGAAAGCCAGCTCTTCTTACAGGAGAAGACCCAAAACCTTTTTGACAAAGGCGTCAACACCCTAGAAGAACTCTCATCTCTTGGTAGATACTACTTGCAATGCGCGATGCTACGTGACGACAGTGTGACCTTTACTTCTAAAATCTCTGACCAACTAAAGAAGAATAACGGCGACTGGATTGAGTTTCTTTACGCGAAGTCTCAGCTACATCTAAGCCAAGGCACCTATAAGAGTGCAAAGCAAAGTTTCGAGCAATGCCTCGCAAACTCTCAGCAATACTCTGATAAATATCATTACGGACTGAGTCTACTTGGACTCATTCAGATTTCGCTAGCCACTAATCAGGTCGACGACAAACTTACCGACTTGATAGATAAATTTGAAATCGCTATGGCTAAGCTCGTCGAAACCCCGGTGAAGGTCCATATACATTTTATCAGAGCAAGCCTCGCTTACCGCTCAGGTGATTTCGAGTCGTGTAAACGTCATTTAAAAGCAGCATCGACTCAGTCTAGGATAACCTTTACCGATAAGTTTATCCTCCAAGCATGGAGCAAAACCATTGAGGGCCACTCGTGCCGGATTCACCTAGACTGGCAGAAATCAATGATCAGCCACCTTACAAAAATATACTTCCAACCAAACCTCACTCCGTTAGGAGACCGCAGATTTTTGATCAGCAACCACTACGAGGTTTGCTTAACGAAACAACCTGCGATATCTGATTTGCTAGAATTTTTACTACAGAAAAATAAATACCAAACTAGCCCCTCCGACATTCAGAAATTTGTTTGGAAGCAAAGCCTCCAACAACAAGGCTGGCAACAAAAGATCCGGAACTCAATCACCAGAATGAGAACCTACTTCCCCTACACCATTGCACCGTTATTACTTCACAACGATAAGATTGAGATGTTTAGCGAAGCCATAGATATTCACCCGATGTCGAGGCAAGACCTGTCCCCTAAAGATGAGATACTGAGGTTATTAAAAGAAGGACCGATGTCTACCGTGCATCTATCAAACCGAATAAACGTTTCTCAAGCAACCACCAAGAGGTTGCTTAAGAATTTAGTTGAGGGTGATGAAATTACTGTTATGAAAGTTGGTCGTAAAGTTTTGTATCAAAGTATTGAAGGCAGTTAAATCGCGCCACAGCCAACAATACTGCCATCAACGCCAACAGTTCCATTAGGCGATCCGGTTCCGCCTGTTCCGCCGCTAGCGTTACATGTTACATTAGACGGTTCTTGATCAGAAATCATGATATCTCCACCGTAACCACCGTTGCCACCAACACTCCCATCACCACCGATACCACCCATGGCTTTAATATAACTACCAGAGCTATCATCCCAACTTCCCCAAACATCGATATAAATACCGCCGGCATCACCACCGACATTACCACCGCCGCTACCTGCATTACCGCCATTAACGACAATCCTGGCACCGGAAGCTATCGTTAGTTCATTAGTAGTCAAGAGAATGTTACCTCCGTTACCACCAGCTCCTGACAAACCGTTGATACCACTAGCACTCACCATCATAGCAGCGGTAACATTAATCTCCCCACCGGCATAAATATCAATCGAGCCACCGTTGGTACCGTATTCATATTCTTTATAAGACTTCAAATCCCCATTAATATATACGTTCTTGGCAGTAATCCTAATGTCACTCCCGTCCGTACTAAAGCCTTCGTAACCGTCAATGGTAACATCGCCCAACATGTCGATAGTGATATTACCTTGATACGCTGTTGTATTGGATATCGTCAAATTACCAGCACCGGATATTGCCAAATCAGTTGAAGTAGATGAAAGATCCGCAATAGTACAATTACTATCAAGCTGCCCAGCTGTACAACCAATCCCAGAAGGAGCTGTAGTATCAGTATGTCCCTGATCAAATATCCCTTTTGAGAAGTTCCCGCTGGTATCTTTCGAGCAGACTCTGAAGAAATATTCTGTGCCTGGTGTAAGATTTCTTACAACATCAGTGATATTAGTCGCTCCATCGTAATCTATAGGATTATTTTGAGTTCCTTCACAGCTCGCCGGATGAGTACCGGTGGCATATACCAATCGATAACCAACGACATCACTACTAGAAGGCGTAGACCAAGTCACATTCATTGATATCCGGTTATGACTTGTAACAACAAGTGATCCTGGATCAGCCAAACCAGAACTAACAGATTCTTCAGGTATAGTTGGTATAACTGGTTTACCAGGCCCCTTAGGAACCGCTACACCCTCAGACCATTGCGATAAAGAGTGACGGCCATCACGTGAGGTACATTCAAAGCGTACATATAGAGTCATGGCCTCAGACTCCAAGTCTAACCGATAGTCATAATCATCAATTTCACTTAAAGGTTCATAACCGCTAGTCGAATCGACATAAAAAGGTGCGGATGATTTATTCTTATGGACAAATGCCGAACACATCACGTCGGTTTTAAAGCCCGTAACATTTATAGGGATACGCATCTCGTGATTGGCTATACCGTAAGATCCAGTCCCAATATCCCAGACGATAGGTACTAATTTCTTCTCAGCAGCTTTGGTAACAATCGGTACATCTGATTCGATTCGTTTCACTTCTTTGATCACGGTCTCAGTTATTGAAACTTGATAAGCACCGAAGTATTTTGTTTCAAAGCTTGCGTAACCGCCTTCAAGCACGATTTGATCACGTGGGATGATTCCTAAGTAAGACTTCCCTTCGGCAGCTACTTTATACTTAAATAAGATAACTGTTCTTGAGTCTGTATCATCAGCCAACGCTAAGCTGGCACCTGTTGTCGGGATCTGTAGAGTAAAGGGACTACCAGCATCAATCGCCTCCGACGAGGTAATGACCACCGAAGGTCCCGCAGCATCAACCGTACCGATACCTAAACTACTACCAGTATTCGCTCCAGCGAAGCTGATACCTTGTTCAATAGTAATGTTAGTATTGATCGCAAGCGCACCGGCTGGGAACGCTACTTGAGAACCAGCAATCTCACCGGTAGTACTAGCAGACAACGTCTGCGTCTGGCCACTTGCGGCAGAAAACTGCCCTGTTACGACGCCATCACTGTCTTCGACAGCAGCAATCGTCGAAGCTACAGTAGAACCATCTTGCTTAAATAGACTAGGCCCTCTAATACACGAGCTAAGCCCTAAAGCAAGAACCCCAATACCAATAACGCTGTTAGTTAAGTATCTCATAGAACCATATTCGGAGATTTAGGTAGAAACATAAGGATATCTTTTAAACATGATTAATATCAGATACTTATACGATCAATTACCGAGATGGGCATTAAAAGGATTACCGAAAAAATGAAAAAGTATAAAATTACCTATGATTCTAAGGCACTAAATAGGAAGGATCTAAAAAACAACCCCAATCTCCGCTCACATTGCAAGGAAGCGGTACTCATGAAAAAGAATAAATTCATTCATAAATTTCACCAAACCCACTAAATCAAACCAGTTTAGAGTCGGAACTTGGGTATTTAGCTAGCTTATATATATTTGACCCTCTCCCCTTCTCGGGTATAGTCGTCGGCATGGAAAACCAATTTAGCTCAACTCTATGGATAGATAATGATGCGTGTCCCAAACGTATCCGAGAAGTAATACTCAAAGCTGTCCTACAAATAAATATTCCTTCTATATTTGTCAGCAACCAGTTCATGCACTTACCACAAAGTGATTGTATTAAATCAATCTGTGTTAACTCTGACTTTGACGCCGCTGATGACTACATTGCAGAAAATGTAAAAAAAAATGATCTAGTGATCACTGCTGATATCCCCCTGGCTGATCGTGTGGTTACCCAGGCCGCGATTGTCATATCGCCGAGGGGAGAAGTGCTAGATAAAGAGACTATTAAAGAGCGTTTAGCTATTAGAAATTTAAATCAAGAATTCCGTAGTGTCAGTGACACACCGACCGGTCCTCGCGCGATCAACGACAAAGACATCAAGCGCTTTGCATCCTGTTATGACAGATGGGTTACTAAGCTATGGCGCTCACAAATAAACAAAAGTAATAACAACTCATAGGAGAGATCAATGAAACTTCCAGCGGCAAAAACTGTTATTGAACCATTTAGGATTAAGTCGGTCGAACCAATGCCGATTCTTGAAACGTCTGAACGCAAACAAAAGATGGAAGATGCTTTTTACAATCTCTTCTTACTGCCAGCATCTGCGGTTACCTTTGACTTGTTAACCGATAGCGGAACCAGTGCCATGTCAGCCCGGCAGTGGGGAGCAATGATGATCGGCGATGAATCCTACGCCGGATCTAGTAGCTTCATTAAATTTGAAAAAGTAGTCCAAGAACTTACCGGCCTCGAACATGTCATCCCCACTCACCAAGGTCGATCGGCAGAAGCTTTGCTAATGAATGCACTGGTCAAACCAGGTGAGGTTGTTATTGGTAATACTCACTTCGATACCACACGCGCCAACATCGAAAAAACGGGAGCCAAGGCACTTGATCTTCCTTCACCATCGATCGCTTTGGGGTTAGATGATGATTTCAAAGGAAACATCGACCTAGTCAAACTCCAAGAACAGCTTAAGGACAGCTCACAACAAGTCAGAGCTATCATCATCACTATCACTAATAACTCGGTCGGTGGCCAACCAGTCTCCATGGAAAATATTCGCAATACCAAAGAACTGGCATCGTCACACGGTGTTCCTTTATTTCTCGACTGCGCCCGCTTTGCAGAAAATGCCTATTTCATCAAAACTAGAGAACCGGGTTATACAGATCGACCAATACCAAGTATCTGCAAAGAAATGTTTTCTTACTGCGACGCCGCGATTATGAGTGCAAAAAAAGATGCTTTCGCAAATATTGGTGGGTTCCTGGCATTAAACGATAGTGACATCGCCGCACAGATTAGATCTTTGATGGTATTAACCGAAGGTTTTCCTACTTACGGTGGTCTAGCTGGTAGAGACATGGAAGCACTAGCAGTCGGATTACAAGAAATCCAAGATGAGGACTATCTGTCTTACCGAATTAGATCAGTTGAGTACTTTGGTCACGGTATCGAAGCCGCAGGATTTAAAGTCGTGACCCCTATCGGAGGACACGCCGTTTATATTGATGCGGGAAAAACGCTCCCTCATATTCCGAGTACAAAATTCCCCGGTCAATCACTAAGTGTGGCTCTTTACGAACACATTGGCATCCGAAGTGTCGAAGTAGGGTCGGTTATGCTCGGACACCGAGATACCGAAACAGGAGAAGAGCACCCTGCACCCCAAGAACTTGTGAGACTTGCGATGCCCAGACGGGTCTACACCCAAAGCCACGTCGACTACATGATTGAGATGATCAACCATATGTCACCTCACTTAGAGGAGTTAAAGGGGTTCGAATTCAGCTATCAAGCACCTTTCCTGCGTCATTTCACGGCAAAATTCAAAGAGCTAACCTAAAGAAAAACGCATCATTGATAATACCAATGATGCGTTTAGTACAAATAGACTAGGCCGTAAATTATCACTCGATAATAAACTTACCTTTCATCATCGATGCATGACCAGGGAAACCACAAAAGTAGGTATAATCTCCACCTTTCTTAAGTCCTTTTGTGCTAAATTCGATCGTATCTTTTTTTGGACCTTTCTTATCACCACCAACTAGTTTAGTAGCCGCGATCACATTCTTTGCCGGAACGTATTCTTTGGCGACTCCTGCTTGCATAGCCGCCGCCATAGCACCCGAAAAATCGGAGGTTTTCACCAAGACCCAGTTATGCCCCATAGCGGTTTTAGGCAACTTTCCTGAGTGGGTTAGTGTTAATTTAACTTTCGTACATGCCTTTTTTATTTTGAGCACAGACTTGTCAAATTTCATGGCGTCATTCCCCGAAATCTCTAGTTTACACGTTTTAGCCTGAGCAGTAACAGTCATAGCCAACAAAACCAATAAACCTTTCAATACAAACTTCATAACAACACTCCTTAACAGTACTAATAGTTCAACAATCAACAACCAATATACTCCTGTTGGCAAACATCGGCAACTCTAACAATATAAGAAGGATATTGATTTTTCTTAGGTTCCTGTCATGATGGCTGGTAATAAAGATCGTTTTCAATGATTTCTTTGTATTGGTTTAGGGAGACTTAAATATCAAACAGATTTTAAATGATAAAAAAATTCTATTAGCTGCCACTGTAGCACTTTGTATTGCTGGTATTGCAATTAGAATCATCGCCCTTGAAAGTCCGCTACGCTACGACGAGGCTTATACGTTTAGAAATTACCTAATTACCGGACTTCGACATGCTTTATCCACCTATAACCTTCCCAATAACCATCTATTTCACAGCCTATTAGGGAATTTAACCGTAAGAATCTTTGGCTATGACATGTGGTCATTTAGACTAGTCGCATGCATATTCGGATGCGCACTTTTACCACTCACCGCGATAGTTACTTGGAGGCTTTCTGGTAGATTTGCAGCGGTTTTTGCCACCGCACTAGTTTCTGCGAACTTTTTTCTAATCGATTTCTCCGCTAATGCTAGGGGCTATATACTTCAGTGCACACTATTAGTAGTTAGCTTTTATCTGGTATATCTCCTTAAAAACAAGCCTAACTTCCTCATCTCCATACTAATCGGGGTGGTATTCGCGCTCAATTTATACACGGTGCCTTCGGTACTTATCATTATCACTCCGCTTGGTTTTTTCTATGCGGTTTACAGTTTATTACCAGTAACACGAAAACGATCCCCCTCAGCAATCAAAAACACCATATTCATAGCGATCACTACCGGAGTGTGTACAGTCGCCCTATACTCGCCCGTTATTTACAAAAAAGGTTTAGACGGATTAGTTGGAATTGATCACCGAGACTTCGAAGCGCTTATAAATAAAATACCTATGCACTTCTCTCACGATTTTTGGACCTATATAAGTCAAGGCCAACCACTAGTGTTGTCATTTTTAGTACTTTCGGCAGCAGCATATGGCCTTTTCTCATTATGGAAATCTAACCGTTATTTATTTGGAATGTTCCTCTCGATGATTATAGGTCCTTCGATCATGTCTTTCGTCATGCGAACAGTCCCGCCAAGTCGGACTCTTTTACCACTCATGCCTATTTATTTGTGTCTGGCTGGCATCGGGTTCGGAGTTTTATTTAGAAACACCTATAAGCTACTTCCCACACCTACAATTCTAGCTGCAACGATTTTATGTGGATTCATTTTCTATTCTGGCGCAACTGTTTATAGCACAGAATTAACTTCTTCAATCACCAAAGAACAAGATTCCGGACCCGAAGCTTTTGCCAAAGTTCTTGAAGAGCACATGCAAAGCGGAGACATCGTCGCTTCAGCAGGGAACCCCATAGAACGAGTCAATTATTATCTTTTTACCGCTGGTCACACATCTTCACTGATAGAAGCTAGCTGGAGTTTAGCTCTTTTTGAGGTCAGAAAAAAAACGCATAATCCCAGTGATGAACCAAGAGAAAACAAAACTGTTTTCTTTTTCCAAACACCTAAAAATGCGACTACTAAAACTAGAGAAATTCTTAAAAAAAGAAAGCAGCTAACTTTAGAATCTAAAGACCTCGTTAGAAAAGGAAGTTTTAACGTACCAATCCAACATTATGTCCCGATAAAAGATTAAAGTTTTAAATCAGTCATCAGCGCAGAAAATTCGCTGTTTACAGAAGCTTCACAAGAGTGAGTACTTTCCTTAATAACCCTTTGACCATTAATCATAACAGATTCCATCTGTGGTTTCCCTATGGCATAAAGCATGGTCGCTAGCCAAGTCTGGGGGTTTCTTTGCGAGAGCAGAGGATACGAGTCACTAACCGTTAATACATTGAGAGGGCTCCCGACTTCAGGGAAAATGCTACTGCCATTTAGGCCGAGAGCTTTTTGGCCATTCCTCCAGCACTGCTTCATTAGATAAGCTGCAGAGTCATCCACACCGACGACCGACTGGCGCCGCCCTGAGTATAACCGTTGACCGTAATCAAGCCATTTGATCTCCTCGAACGGGTCGATTGAAATATGACTATCGCTACCTATGCAAAAGTCACCACCGGTTTTACAAAAGTCGTTCAAAGGAAACACTCCGTCGCCGAGATTTGCTTCAGTCGTTGGGCATAGTACCACGGTCGCTTCAGAGGAAGCCAAACAAGACACCTCCGTTTCATTCAAGTGAGTCGCATGAACCAAGAAAAAACCCTTCATACTAGAGCAACTGTCCAGCAAAAGTTCCACGGGTCGTTTACCGTAATAAGTTTGACAGTCTTCTACTTCCTTCAGTTGTTCGGAAACATGTATATGAAAGACTTCATCAGATCTACGATACTCTGAGATCTCGACCACCTCTTCAATACTAGCAGCGCGCAACGAATGCACCCCAAGACCTAGATTTACATGATTCATGGGCTCTATCAAGATTCGCAACTCATCGATAAGTTTAAAGTACTCTTTAGTATCTTTAAATACGAATCGGCGTTGAGTAGCCAATGACGGGGTTCCAAAACTACTCGAGCGGTAAAAAACCGGTACCAGTGTTAGGTTCATTCCGACTTTTTTAGCAGCATTACAAAGACTTAAAGATATTTGTGAAGTATTTTCGTAAGCATTCCCATCGGGGGCTTTATGTAAATAATGGAACTCTGCAACATGTGAGTAGCCGGCTTTTAGCATATTTAGATAGAGCGCCGTCGCAATGGTTTCGACAGCCTCCGGCGACACCGCTAAAGCCAACTTATACATCGACTGACGCCAGCTCCAAAAATCATCTTTCTCAGAATCAGCTGAAAAAAACTCACCAAGACCTGCTATTGCATATTGAAAGGCATGTGAATGAACGTTGCAAAACGTCGGGAGGCTATAGCCTTCTATTCTCTGATAATTTGCCACCCCGGCAGTTGGGGTGTTTGAAATCTTATTAATCTGACCCGTTGAATCACAATCTACGTAGCAATCGGATTGCCAACCATCAGCTGTTAAAAACTGAGAAAAACACCAATGGTTCATAGATCTTATTCCTCATTTAACATCGGACTCTAAGCCACAAAAAGACTAAACTTAGCAACTCTGCGGGCTTGCATCAACGCACTAATATCGATACAGTCTCACCCTACTTTATCAGCCTTAGAACTATTAAGGAATCTGGAATGAGCACTAACTCTAAAAATTCATTCGACCTAGATAACAACGAAGTTTTAGCGGATTACCGCGTAGCTTATATGAGTCGACAAGCTAGCTTAATAGGCCGAAGAGAAGTTCTCTCGGGCCGGGCTAAATTTGGTATTTTTGGTGACGGCAAAGAAGTCGCTCAAGTAGCGTTAGCGAAGTCCTTTCAAAAAGGTGATTGGCGCTCAGGCTACTACCGCGATCAAACAATTATGTTTGCCCTTGGTACTTCTGATGTTAAAAAGTTTTTCGCTCAACTCTACGCCGACACCAACCCAGAACATGAACCTGCTTCTGCAGGTCGGCAAATGAACTCTCACTATTCAGTAAGGTACGTCGACAAAGAAGGTAACTGGCTTGATCAAACAAAGCAGTTTAACTGCGCGGCAGACCTTTCTCCTACTGCCGGTCAGATGGCTAGGCTCTTAGGACTGGGCTATGCCTCTAAGCTTTATCGAAATAACAATAAGACTGATTCATCTAAATTTTCAATCAGTGGCAATGAGATTGCTTTTGGGACAATCGGCGATGCCTCAACCAGTGAGGGTTTATTCTGGGAAACCCTAAACGCAGCAGGCGTGCTTCAAGTACCAGTAGTGCTTTCGGTTTGGGATGACGGCTACGGAATTTCAGTTCCTAAAAAATATCAAACCACTAAGGAATCGATTTCTGAAATCACTGCGGGCTTCAAGAAAGGCGACAACGATACCAGCGGGTACTATATGGAGACTGTACCGGGTTGGAGTTACCCGGAACTCATCAAAACCTATAGAGACGCAACATCTAAGGTTCGGGAAACCCATACTCCAGCTCTTATACACGTACAACAACTCACCCAACCCCAAGGTCATTCAACCAGTGGTTCCCATGAACGCTACAAAGACCCTGAACGTATGCAGTACGAAAAAGACATGGACTGCTTAGTGAAGATGAAGCAGTGGATGATTGCTGAACTCGAAATTTCGGAAGATAGTATTGAAAAAATAGAGAAAGAAACTCTGGACGAGGTCACCTCTCAGCAACAACAAGCTTGGCAAGAGCTATGTGAACCAATAGAAAAAGAACGCGAACAAGTCCTTTCACTTTACCAAAAACTAGAAAGCCAATGCAGCTCACCAGATGCCGTCGCACAAAGGCGTTTAGCTCTAGAGAAAGCTCCCGTACTAAACCGTAGAACCATAGCTTCATCTATCAGAAGAACCTTAATTGATCTTGACAGAGAACAAAGCCCGGCAGTCAGTGCACTGCAGAACTTTTTAAAAGACTACACCATACTTAACCAACAGCGTTACAATTCATACCTATACGCAGAATCCAAAAGATCACCGGTTCACCAAGATCAAGTACTACCGAATTATAACGATAAACCCGAACGCATTGACGGCAGCAACGTTATAAGGCGCTGCTTCGATCATCACCTAGAGAATAATCCCAATCTTTTTATCATTGGCGAGGATGTCGGTCAGTTAGGTGGGGTTAATACCGAATTTGAAGGCTTGCAGGAAAAGTACGGAATCAACCGGATCACCGACACTGGAATCCGCGAGGCGACGATACTAGGACAAGGTATCGGAGCTGCAATGCGTGGCTTAAGACCTATCGTCGATATCCAATACTTAGATTACGTCCTATATTGCTTACAAGGAATGTCTGACGACCTCGCTACTCTGCACTACAGATCTGCTGGCGGTCAAATAGCTCCGGTCATTATAAGAACCAAAGGCCACCGCCTTGAAGGAATTTGGCACACCGGATCTCCAATGAGCACTATATTAAATGCATGCCGCGGCTTACACTTTTGCGTTCCAAGAAACATGGTTCAAGCTGCAGGTATGTACAACACACTTCTATCTGGAGATGACCCTGCATTTGTTTGTGAGGTTCTGAATGGATACCGGATAAAAGAACCAGTTCCGGATAATCTAAATGAGTTTAAAATAAAACTAGGTACTGCGGAAGTTCTTAAGGAAGGAGCAGACGTCACCTTAGTCACCTACGGCGCTTGCGTCCGAGTAGCCGAAGAGGCTATAACCATGCTTGAAAAAGCAAACATCAGCGTCGAACTAGTCGATGCTCGTTTTTTAATGCCATTTGATGTCGGCGGTATCATTGCATCATCCATTAAGAAAACTAACGCCGTATTGTTCCTTGACGAAGATGTCCAAGGAGGAGCTAGCGCCTACATGATGCAGCAAACCTTAGATAAGAATGGCGCTTTCAACGACCTTGATTCTTACCCGAGGTGTTTAAGTGCTCAAGACCACCGCTCGGCTTACGGATCTGATGGAGATTACTACTCCAAACCAAATGCCGAAGATATCTATGACACCATTTACACGATTATTAACGAAAGAGACCCTTACCACTTTCCCAAGTGATAAGGGTCTGTCTATTTAGAATAGTATCGTCATTCTCAGCTGCGTCGAGAATATTACCTAAGCGCCACGCTTGGTGCTTATTCCTTGAAACTCCATGCTACCGGAATGAAACTCAGAAAGCTTAAAAGAGTCTACTGTAATAGCTTCCGTACGGGCTGCTTCTGCCTGCTTAAGAACATCAAGCTCTTGAGAAGTTATAACCCCTGCTTTAAAGGCTTCATCAACTAACCTAGTAGGCCGTCCCTTAGGGAGTTTTTTCTCGCGTATAGCTGTAGAAATCTTTTTCAAGACAACCTCAGCTTCATGAACCAGCGTAAATGCCTTACCTAAAATATGATGCGGGTCGGACTCGGCAGTAACTTCAAACAAACTATCGGTAAGGATCGAATCTCGGTAAGCACCAGGACGCATCATACCTTTAACTATTTCATGCCCAAGTGCATCAGAAGGAGCAGAACTAAACCTGTTGAGTCTAGACCAAAGAGCAATAGGGCCACCTAATACCTGCTTAAGACCGGGAGCTTCAAAGTTAGCAAAAATCCCATCAAAAGCTTCCTGCATTTGAGCGAATATGTACTCCATACTCCACTGCAGTACGGCTTCATGTTCTTTCTTGCTGCCCTCCGCAATAAAACGCCGAAGGGTCGCGGCACCATAATACATCCAAATCAAAACGTCCGCATAACGACCAGTAAGTTTTTCTTTGAACTTCAACTTGCCACCTAATGAACCCATTGCAACATCAGCCATGATAGAAAAAGATGCTGAGGCCCAAGCAAGCTTGCGGTAGTACTTGGCTGTCGCTCCTCGTGGAGTCGATGCTAACCAACCTCGAGTCAAACTTAAAACCAAAGACCGACAACTATTACGAACGACATAGCCAATGTGTCCCCAAAATGCCTTATCAAAAGCACGGGTGTCATTATTCATAACAGCATTAAGCTCATCATAAGCATAAGGATGGCAACGTATAGCTCCCTGACCAAAAATAATCATGGTACGGGTTAATATGTTAGCTCCCTCAACTGTGATGCCAATCGGGTTCGCCATATAAGCATTCGCGATAAGATTTCTAGGCCCACGTGAAATAGCCGAACCGCCCAGTACATCCATTCCGTCATTTATACAGATACGACCCAGCTCGGTAGAGTTATATTTAGCTATTGCAGAAACAACCGCAGGTTTAATTCCACCATCAACCGCACCGCAAGTAAAAACTCGAGTAGCTTCCGACATGTAGGTGATACCAACCATCCGTGCAAGCTTTTCCTCAACACCCTCAAATTTACCAATAGGCATTCCGAACTGACGACGAACCGTAGCGTAAGCAGTACTCACACCCGTAACATGTTTTGCAACCGCAGTGCTTTGTGCCGGAAGTGAAATAGAGCGGCCAGCTGCCAACGACTCCATAAGCATTCTCCAGCCACCACCTGCACCTTCAATACCACCAATAATCTGATCTACGGAAACTACAACATCATGACCGTGAGTAGGACAGTTGTAAAACGGAACTCCCATAGGGTTATGTCTTTCACCAAGCACAACACCCTTAGTTTCCGAAGGAACTAAAATACAAGTGATACCGGGATTTTCACCCTTAGCTAGCAAATTATCTGGATCTCGTAATTGAACTGCTAGTCCTATGATAGTAGAAACAGCTGCAAGGGTGATGTACCTTTTATCCCAATTAAGTTTGATATATAATTTTCCATCTTCGCCTTTAAAAACAACCCCATTAGATTGAATAGAACCGGCGTCAGAACCAGCAGTAGGCTCAGTCAATGCGAAGCATGGTATTTCTTCTCCGGAAGCTAAGCGAGGTAGATAATAATCTTTCTGTTCTTGAGTACCATAATGGTTTAACAACTCAGCAGGACCCAAAGAGTTAGGAACCATCACTGTGATTCCCAGCGGAATACTTCGAGCAGATAACTTCCCTACTACTTCACTTTGAGCGATTGCAGAAAATTCTTTACCACCGTATTTCTTCGGAACGATAAGCCCTAAAAACTTTTCTTTTTTAATGAAGTCCCATACGTTTTGAGGAAGGTCCCCGGTTTTATAAACCTCCCAATCTTCAACCATCGCACACAATTCATCGCAAGGACCTTTTAAAAAAGCTTTTTCCTCTTCTGAGCAATGTTCATATTTCTCTGAATTAATTTTATTGAAATCTGGTTTACCAGAAAAAAGCTCACCTTCAACCCAGGTAGCACCAGCTTCTAATGCAGTTTTTTCTGTTTCTGAAATTACCGGTAGAAAATTTAGAGCCTTCATCGTCTTGACGATAACAGAAGACACGAACATACTTCGCAGCATCGGTATATTAAATATAAATAAAATTCCCGCCGCGGCACCGATGACACTCATTGGAAGTCCGTAACCCCACATCCCTCCAATGATAGCAGCACTCCATAAAAAGAAAGGAGCACCCGTAAATCCTAATGCTAAAACAATGAACAATTCAGCAGCAATGCATATCCCTAATGAATATCCAGACAAAATACCGTACCATGACATATAGGACCCCTTAGTGTGTCGTTATGCTAAAATTATACGCCCCTGAGAGGCTCCTTGTCATCTGTGTACAAGAACCCACAAAGGTACGGAGCGAATTATATGGCATTTAAACTTTTAATTATAGCTAGTCTTTTTATATTTTTTGCAACAATACCAATATTTGCGGATTTAAAAATAAACTCTCAAATTAACTCGTTGGAGCTCTCAGGTCAAAATGGCGGGCTGGTATCTAATGAAAAACCATGGACTACCGACTCTCTTAGTAAAAAGACTACTGTCTTATTCTATATCGATCCCGATTTTGCAGAATTAAATGACCATGTTAGTAAAGCGTTGACCGATGCCAAGTTCCCCCCAAAAACACTGCATTCGGTCGCAATTATAAATAACGCAGCTACATGGATACCAAATTTCGCAATTCGCTCACGCTTGGAAGAAAAACAAAAAGAATTCCCCAATACCGTGTACGCTCTCGACCTAAATAAAATATTAGTAAACCGCTGGGGACTTACTGATGACAGTTATGTCGTACTTGCTATCAATAAAGTCGGCAACCTGATGTTCAACGTCAGTGGGAAGTTAACAGACCAACAAGTAAAGCAGCTTATTACATTGCTAAAGAAGGACATAGCAAAATAAGATTTTGTGAAGCGCTACTTTCCAGTCAGTTTATCAACGTGAGCTTTTAAGAAACTTCTTGTTCCTCAGAATCTTCATCGTCGTCATCAAATAAGCTATCAAAGCCATCATCAACCATCATATCGATTCCTGCATCATCAGCGTTCTCACGAGAAACCACTTCCGTACCTTCCGCTTGATCTGTCTTGCCTTCGGCTGACTCGTCCGAAATTGGCTGAGACGACGGTTTTGCATGACCGCCTTCAATAACTTTCAGGTTTACTTTGGCATTTTCATACTCTGGATCTAATTCTAAGGCTTTTTCAAAACATACCTTTGCCTCGTCCAGCTTCTCCCATTGATAAAAACCAATACCCTTATTGAATACCACTTTTGCCAAAATATCATCAAATCCATCGAGAAGTGGTTCTGCTGATTCATAGAGCTCTATACCTTTTTCGAAGGTGCCAGCTCTCATTGCTAAAATAGCTGCGGTATTGAGAATCGACGCTAACTCACGACCGGTAACCTGGTTTCGAAGCAGCTTCAAGACATCGTTAACATCTCCATCGATTAATTTACATGTACCTTCACCCTTTATCGCTTCGGAATTTTCCGAATCGATTTCATTTGCTTCTTTAAATTTCTCACCAGCTTCTTCGACTTTGTTCATATTAAGTAAGGTTTGACCCATCGTGATTAACCGATCGATATTAAATGGGTTGATGAGTTGGGCTTTTTCGAGCAGCGCGATAGCCTCCTCTTTTTTGCCGATCTTGATCATCGCCTTTCCCAACGAATGAAGAACACGACTGTCAGGAGGGTCCATTTCTGCTAAAGGACTTAGTAAGTCATAGCACTGCTGCCACTTCTTCTCTTGAAGATAGTTTTCACCGAGTTCATATTTGATTCTGATGCTATCGGAGTTTTGCTGAGAAAGAGTTTCTAGCATTTTAGATGCTTCTTCCCAATTACCATCAATTCTACAGGTCTGAATTTTTTCCATCATAGGACGTAGCGGGTTATCTTCAGCTGCCACACGGGCCAACTCTTCAATGGCTAGCTTCATTGAGACAGGGTTAGGAGACCCCGTTTGAACTTTATTCACACCAAACTCAGAACCAGCAGCAATGATCTTCTCCGACTGCTCATTCGCGACAAGATAGATGAGCCAGCCCTCTCTTTTTGCTTCATTTGCTAAACTTTTAAAAAACTTAATAACTTTATCTACGCCGACTTCCCAATCCAGTACGATAATAGCTTCGTCAAATCTCGTAACAGTAGACAGACAAGCTTTTGAAGTCTTAACAAACTCTTTTTCACCTTCCCACTTCATATCCATCAACGTTTTTCTAAAAGCATTGACTACGATATTTCGACCACTAAAGACGATAACCGGAAGTACACTATTACTCATAACGATCCTCTTTCCTTGATTTGAGATAATTTACTAGTAATCACGATTACCTCTTCCTCTTAAAACCGACCAGACGACATAAAGGCCCAGAACCCCAGCTATCGAAAAGCCTACAATCCCGAAAAATGACATGTGATAATATTCTTCACCGACTTTTGCCAAAACTAAAATCGATGACCCTACGATTAAAGACGCAAGTATGATACTTACAGCGATACGTGACATCAAGCGATCTAAGGTATTTGCGGTATACCTCAAGTCATTACTTGAAACATTTAACTGCATTTCTCCATCAGCCAATTGCTTAAGTAGGCCGCGAATCTGACGAGGACCATGCTTAGCTAAGACCGAAAAATCCCGCGCTAAAATCAATGCATGATGCTGTAAGTTTTCTTTGCTATACATATTCTTAGCCAAATCCTCTGAAAACTTCTTACTTACAGATATGATATCAAAATCTGGATTTAATTTCGCCCCGACCCCCTCGAACGATATAAGCGACTTAAAAAACAAAATTAAAGGCCTTGGTAGCGGAGCGCCATGTTCAGCGGAAACCTTTGCTAAGGTCCAAAGAAGTTTACCGGTCTTAACTTTCGACCAACTAATGCCGACAAACGGCGATAACTCGTTAGATATTGATTGTTCAAAAGATTCACTATCAAAACTAGACTTAGGGTTGGCCAAATCCATAAAATGAGACACTAACGCCTCGTAATCTTCTTCGACGAGCGCTACTAAAAGTCCCGCTAGGTGCTCTCGCGTAGAACGACTCAAACGAACAGTGAGCCCAAAATCAAGAACACCAATTCGGTCACCACTCAAAGCAAGTAAGTTACCTGCATGTAAATCGCCGTGGTATAAGCCGTCGATGAATACCATCTTTAAAAACATATTGAGACCTCGCTCAACTAACACCTTTGCATCGAGGTTCATTGCTTCAATAAGTTCTCTATCTAGAATGGAATATCCATCAACATAGGACAGAGTCAGTACTTTCGTAGTAGTTAAATCCCAGTACACATCGGGGACAACAACTTCCGAAACATCGATAAAATTTTCGCGAATCTTACTCGTATTTCCAGCTTCACGAACGAAGTCTAACTCCCATTTAAGGCTTTTAGAAAACTCCTTAACGGTTAGTTGCAGGCTCAAAGCCTTTAGCTCGGGAACATACTTTTCTAAAAGGCCCGCCAGTACTTCCATCAGCTCTAAGTCAGTGGCGATTTGATCGGCAATTTTAGGTCGTTGAATTTTAATTACAACTTTAGAGCCATCTTTCAGTGTAGCCTTATGTACCTGACCAATAGAGCCAGCAGCTAGTGGTGTCTCGGAAATCTCAGAGAACTTCGAAAGGCCCTCTCTCCCAAGCTCTTCTACTAGGGTTCTACGAACCGACGAATAGGGAATAGTCGCGACGTCTTTGTGAAGCTTTCCCAGCTCCTTGAGATATACCTCGGGTAACAAATCTTCTCTAGACGCAAGCATTTGACCAAACTTGATAAAAGTCGGCCCTAGTTCTTCAATCGCTTCTCTCATTCGTCGCGGTATCGATGCATCAAACTTTGAAGACGCCTTTGCTTCAAGTCGATCCCCTTCCGATCGGTCTATCTTCTCGACAGCGCGAACCTGCTCCGGAGTAAGCCAACTTCTTATTCCAGACGTCTCGAGCACAGACCAAAACCCATGCCTCGCCAGAACATTTACGATCTGGGCAAAACGTCCAACATGTCGAATACGACGACCTAAATGTAGACCACCCGCTATACCGTCCATAACTTTCCAAACTTCCTATAAATCCAATTACTTATCGAAATATTAAGTGCAACCTTTAGCTAAACTTATTTAGCTACGTTCCTGCAAAGTTGAGAAATCAAATAAATACTCGCTAAAATACTACTGATTCAGAACCTTACACTTGGTCCAAATTTCATTCATCTCAGAGCGGGGTTCGCTTTTTATGACAATACCACTACCGGCGGCATACTTAGACTCGCCTTCGCTAGAAGAGACTATAGTGCGGATTAAAACCGAAGAATCAAACGTCTTTTGATAGGGGTCTAAATAGAAACTATTCCCCATAAAGTATCCGCGAGGCTGAGATTCATATTCGTTAATACCTTTCATAACCTCCAATTTCGGAGCTCCGGTGATCGAGCCCGCCGGAAGAGTCGCATCGAAAATATCTTTCATAGACAATTCCGAGTTCAAAATCGCTGAAACGTGACCTTGTAAGTGATGAACATATTCAAAACTTTTAATCTCACATGATTTGTTAACTTTGACACTACCTTGGTA